>Ga0209123_1002604_pt1 | contig 14885 bp, 9 predicted proteins | sample BarGraIncu00431A_FD_184500 | JGI IMG/M metagenome (GOLD analysis project Ga0209123, IMG submission 184500) | Arctic peat soil microbial communities from Barrow, Alaska, USA - Barrow Graham LP Incubations 004-31A (SPAdes) (version 2) | ecosystem: Environmental > Terrestrial > Soil > Wetlands >...
AGGACAATATTCCAGACAACCTGTCACGATAACGGGTGGTAATTTGTTGAACCATGACCGTATCCTCCTTATGGGGATTATGGTCAAAGTATACAACCTGTTTGGTTCCGGCTACGCCGGGTTAGGCTGTTGTAAACAGAGAAGCTGACGCCGGTGCCTTAGCGGTCAGAAGCAACAGCTGTTATACAGTCATATATCGGCAGCAGCGCCCATAAGATTAACATTTCGTGCTGTTGTGGTGCTTTATTTGGCAACAATTTGTGAGGGCTGTGGCGCGTCTACTCCGCTCAAGCGCACGGAGGGTCTGCGAGCCGAGTCGAAGGGCAGTTCGTCGAGACGCATGGCATGCGTCTCCTTCACCCCGATTACGCTGGGACCAACGTGGACCGGCAGTCTTCTTCACCCGGATTACGCTGGGACTAACTGGGTCCGGCAGCGCTGAGACGCAGTCAATCCGTCTCTACCCTGCGGTGATCACCCTCCTGCACCTCTGTATAATTCCGTTATTTTTTTGGGTTCCGATATGGTATGGTAAGCGGCAACTCGCGCAGCTACTTTTCCCTACGGATCGGCAACAGTGTTCTCATCGGTACAACAATGACCCGGCGCTCCTCGCTCCATAACCTCGCGCCGCCCCGGACGGCTTCCCCACGCCGAACGCCCTGGCCCCTCCTCGGGGCTCTTTTGGTCTGCGCCTGCCTGCTTTTGTACCCGTCCCTCAGGCCCGCCCTCGCCGCGACCGAGGCGCCCCCGGCCGGCGTCGACCAGAGCGCCGGCAGGACGATTGTGGTCGGCGGCAACCGGGCCTACCCCCCTTACGAATTTCTGGACGGCGACGGCAAGCCCGCAGGCTACAACGTCGACCTGACCCGCGCCATCGCCGACGTCATGGGGATGAAGGTCGAGTTCCGCTTCGACGCCTGGTCCAGGTTGCGCTCCAGTCTTACCAACGGCAAGATCGACATCCTGCAGGGGATCTCCTATTCCGAGGAGCGCACCAAAAGTATCGACTTCTCCCCCCCGCACACCATCGTGCACCAGGCGATCTTCGCCCGCCGCGGCACCCGCGCCGTCTCCTCGCTGCAGGGGCTGCGCGGCAAGAAGGTCGTCGTGTTCCGTAACGGCATCATGCACGACTCCCTGGAGCGCCTCGGCTTCGGCGCCGACATCATCCTCACCGACTCCCCGGCCGACGCACTGCGGCTGCTCGCCTCCGGGCGCTGCGATTACGCCGCGGTGGCGAGCCTGCCCGGGATGTACCTGATCAGCGAGCTGCACCTCACCAACCTGGTCCCGGTGGCGAAGAACGTCGCCGCGGAAAAATACTGCTACGCGGTGAACAAGGGGAATGCCGAGCTTTTGACCCGCTTCAGCGAGGGGCTCGCCATCCTGCAGCAGACCGGACAGTACGAGGCGATCTACGACAAGTGGCTCGGGGTGCGCGAGCAGCCTCACGTTACCCGCGAGCGGGCCATGAAATACGGAGCCCTGGTCCTCCTGCCGCTGCTGGGCATTCTGGTCGCGACCGGAGTCTGGTCCCGGACCCTGCACCGGCGCGTCGAGGAACGCACCGTGGCTCTCGCCCAGGAGGTCGCCGAGCGCAACCGCGCCCTCGAGGAGCTGCAGCTGCACCAGGACAAACTGATCCAGGCCGACAAGATGGCGACGCTCGGGATCCTGGTGGCCGGCGTGGCCCACGAGGTGAACAACCCCAACGGGCTGATCCTCCTGAACCTCCCCATTCTGAAGGACGTCTACGGCGACGCCCTGGAAACGCTGGAAACGCGCTACCGGGAACAGGGCGATTTCCAGCTGGCCGGGCTTCCCTACTCGCGGATGCGCGACGAGGTGCCCCACATGCTCGAGGACATGAGCGAGGGGGCGTTGCGCATTAAGCGCATTGTGGAAGATCTCAAGGATTACGCACGCCAGGACTCCGTCGCCCGCAGGGAGCCGTTTGACCTCAACCTGGTGGCGCAGGCGGCGCTGCGCCTGGTGGAGACCTCCATCCGCAAGGCGACCGCCCGCTGCATCGCGCACTACTCCAGCGACCTCCCCTTGGTGAGCGGCAACGCGCTGCGCATCGAGCAGGTGATCGTCAACCTGTTAATCAACGCCTGCCAGGCGCTCCCTTCCGCTCAGCGCGGCATCTACCTGGCGACGAGCTTTGACCCGGCCGAGGGGATCGTGCGGCTGACCATCAGGGACGAGGGGGTCGGGATACCGCCGGAATCCCTGAACCGGCTGACCGACCCTTTCTTCACCACCAAAAGGGAGATCGGCGGCACCGGCCTGGGGCTCTCCATCTCGGCCGGCATCGTCCAGGAGCACGGCGGCAGCCTCGCCTTCGATTCTCCCCCCGGCTGCGGCACGACTGCGACCCTTACCCTACCCCTAACCAAGGAGGAAAACGCCTAGATGACGGAATCCCTGGTACCCTATTTTTCCATCCTGCTGGTGGACGACGAGCCGGCCTGGCTCCGCTCGGTGAGCCTCACCCTGGCCCGCGCCGGGATCAACAACATCATTACCTCATCCGACAGCCGGGAAGTCCCTGAGATCCTGGCCCGCGGCGGGGTGAAGCTGGTGCTCCTCGACCTGACCATGCCGCACCTCCCCGGCGAGGCCCTGTTAACCCTCATCGCCGAGCGCCACCCGGAAATCCTCACCATCGTGGTGAGCGGCATGAACCAGATCGAAACCGCCGTGCGCTGCATGAAGCTCGGGGCCTTCGAGTACTTCGTGAAGACCGTCGAGGAGGACCGCCTGGTGACCGGCGTACTCCGGGCGATCCGGATGCTGGAACTGGAGCGCGAGAACCAGGCCATTTCCGACCGTATCTTTTCCAGCGAACTGCGCCACCCGGAGGCCTTCGTCAACATCGTCACCGGCGACCGCGCCATGCTCGGCATCTTCAGCTACATCGAGGCTGTCGCCGTGAGCCGCCAGCCGCTGCTGATCTCCGGAGAGAGCGGGGTCGGCAAGGAACTGGTCGCCCGGGCAGCGCACGAGCTAAGCGGCAACTCGGGCCCGCTGGTCGCGGTGAACGTCGCCGGGCTCGATGACACCGTTTTTGCCGACACGCTCTTCGGGCACGTCCGGGGCGCCTACACCGGCGCAGAACAGGCGCGCCGCGGCATGATCGAGGAGGCGACCGACGGCACGCTCTTTCTGGACGAGATCGGCGACCTGAGCATTCCCTCCCAGGTGAAGCTTTTGCGCCTGCTGCAGGAAGGGGAGTATTTCCCCCTGGGGAGCGACCGCCCCAAAAGGCTCAAGGCCCGGATCATCGTGGCCACCCACCGCGACCTGCACAGTAAGGAGGAGGCCGGAGAGTTCCGCCGGGACCTCTATTACCGGCTGCGCACCCACCAGATCCTGCTCCCGCCGCTGCGCGAGCGCGCCAGCGACATCCCGCTGCTGCTCGACTTCTTCCTGGGCGAGGCGGCCAGCTCGCTGGGAAAAAGGAAGCCGACCCCGCCCAAGGAGCTCGCCCAGCTCCTTGCCACCTACCGTTTCCCCGGCAACATCCGCGAGCTGAGGGCGATGGTCTACGACGCGGTCAGCGTGCACCGGGAACGGATCCTCTCACTGGACACCTTCATCAAGGCGATTGGCCCGGTCAAGGCCAAGGCGCCGACTCCCGCACCGGACCGCAGCATCTTCTCCGGTATCGAGCGCCTGCCGACCTTCGCCGAGGCGGCGGAGCTGCTGGTCACCGAGGCGATGGCCCGCTCCGGCGGCAACCAGACCATTGCCGCGCGCCTGTTGTGCATTTCGCAGCCCGCCCTCAGTAAAAGGCTCTCGACCCGCGGATAAAAATCAACCGCCGTCTTTTTTAATGAACTGACCTCCGCACCCCCCTACCTCCCCGGAACAATGGGTATAACCTGGGTTATGGCAATAACCCTCGTTATACCCGCATATTCACCCGCCGAATCGGTAAGTTACCCTATCTTTAACATTTCCTAACAATAGCCAGGTTATACCCATTCAGTTGGAGTCGTCGGCCCCAGGTACCGGCAACCCCCCCGTGCGTGCGCTCAACGCGCAAAGAGCGTATGATTGGTACACAAGTTGCTAACGTTGTTTTAAACTATGCCGATAAGCATGCGGTAAGACCGGTTAAAAAGGTCACGGTTTCGGCACCCAAACGACGGAATAACAACGGAAGTTCACTTTCTTGAATACAAGGAGAAGCGCATGAACGGGAAAAGAATTTACCAGCACCTCTATGTCCAGGTACTGACGGCGATTGCCATCGGGATCGCGCTCGGCTACTACTACCCGACAGCCGGCGTGGCCATGAAGCCTTTCGGCGACGGCTTCATCAAGCTGATCAAGATGATCATCACCCCGGTCATCTTCTGCACCGTGGTGACCGGCATCGCCGGCATGGACGACATGAAGAAGGTCGGGCGCGTCGGCGCCAAGGCGCTGCTCTACTTCGAGGTCGTCTCCTCCCTGGCGCTTGCCATCGGCCTCACCGTGGTGACCCTGCTGCACCCGGGTACCGGCTTCAATGCCGACGTTTCCAAGATCGACACCAAGGCGCTTACCGCCATCACCACCCAGGCCAAATCGAGCAACACCGTCGACTTCCTGATGAACATTATCCCCTCCTCGGTCGTTGACGCCTTCGCCAAGGGGGACATCCTCCAGGTGCTGCTCTTCGCCCTCATGTTCGGCTTCGCGCTTTCCGCAATGGGCGAAAAAGGAAAGCCGGTATACCGCTTCATCGACAAGACCGCACATGCCTTCTTCGGCGTGGTCGGCATCATCATGAAGGCCGCCCCGATCGGCGCCTTCGGCGCCATGGCCTTCACCATCGGCAAGTTCGGGGTCGGCTCCCTCTCCAAGCTCGGCGCCTTCATGGGTTGCTTCTACCTCACCTGCCTGCTCTTTATCTTCGTGGTCCTCGGCACCATCGCCAAGCTCTGCGGCTTCAACATCTTCAAGTTCATCGGCTACATCAAGGAGGAGCTCCTGATCGTACTGGGAACCTCGTCCTCGGAATCCGCGCTGCCGCGCATGATGGTCAAGCTGGAAAACCTCGGCTGTACCAAGTCGGTCGTCGGCCTGGTCATCCCGACCGGATATTCCTTCAACCTGGACGGGACCTCCATCTACCTCACCATGGCAGCCGTCTTCGTGGCGCAGGCGACCAACACCCCGCTCACCATCGCCCAGACGGTCACCATTCTCGCCGTGCTGATGCTGACCTCGAAGGGCGCCGCCGGCGTCACCGGCAGCGGCTTCGTGACGCTCGCCGCGACCTTCACCGCGATCCCGACCATCCCGGTGGCAGGCCTGGCCCTCATCCTCGGCATTGACCGCTTCATGTCCGAGGCCCGTGCACTCACCAACCTGGTCGGTAACGGCGTGGCAACGGTCGTAGTATCGCGCTGGGAAAACGAGCTTGATGTCGCCAAGATGAACCGTGTCCTCAATAACGAATACGAGGTCGAGGCCGATGAGCCCGAACTGGCCATGGATCCGCTCTCCGACGAGATCTAAAGCGAGATAAGCGACCTTCCCGGGAGGGTGCCACCAGGGCACCCTCCTTTTTAGTCCCAACCGCCGCCAAGCCGGAAGCCCTCCCTGGCGAGGTCTACAGTCTACGGCACTATAAACCGCTGTCTCCCGTCCTGCTGCGCTACAATCACTTCCTTCCGATGCCACCATTCCAAAGGGTATAACCTGGGCTATAGGCATAACTGTCGTTATACCTCCTCAAGTATCTAATAATGCGTACACATTTTAATTTAACCGGCTCATTCGCCCACCCAGGTTATAGCCTTTGCCTGCAAAATGGAGGCGCCAGGAATAGCTACACAGGTACAAAAACAGCCAGTTAGCTGTTCTGGCATCCATTGGTATGCCGATTGCTAACATAGTTCTAGAAAACTGCAGACGTTTTTGCACCGCAGCAGGCTAACCGCCCCGAAAGCGGCCCTGAGATGCCGCAAGCAAACTGCAGTTTCAAGCCAAAAGTTCCGGCAGGCTGAAGATTTTCACCGGTTTTGGATTTATTGACCAATGGATGATCAAGGAGGCAGGGGATGTCGAGCAGCACGGATGTGGCAGTCGTAGCAGGCAAAAGCAAAACGCGGGCTTTTTTCGGCTCACTACTGTTCAGGGTAACGATAGGAATTGCCATCGGTGTCGGCGTCGGTCTGCTCTCTCCGGAGCTTGCCAAATCACTGAGACCGCTCGGCATGGGCTTTATAAAAATGATCAGGTTCGTGATCGCACCGATCATCTTCGGCACCGTCGTGGTAGGCATCGCCAAGATGGGGGACATGAAGAAGGTCGGCAGGGTCGGAGTAAAGGCGCTCATCTACTTTGAAGTACTGACCACCTTCGCCATGGTGATCGGCCTTTGCATGGTCAACTGGCTGCGCCCCGGAGCCGGCATCAACGCGGACCCCAAGGCGCTCGACGTGGGACAGATCGCCAAGTTCACCGAAGGCGCCAAGCACCTGAGCACCGCCGACTTCTTCATGAATGTCATCCCGGACACCGTCGTCGACGCCTTTGCCAAAGGGGACATCCTGCAGGTCCTCTTCTTTGCGGTCCTTTTCGGCATGGCGATGGCTGCCATCGGCGAGAAGGGGAAGCGGGTCGTCGAACTGATCGAGGACGTCACCCACGGCTTTTTCAAGTGCATCCACTACATCATGCAGCTGGCACCGATTGGCGCCGGCGCTGCCATCGCCTTCGCCGTCGCCAAATTCGGCACCGGAACCCTGGCGGGCCTGGGTCAGCTCCTTTTGGGCGTCTGGGGCACCGCGGCACTCTTCGTCATCGTCATCCTGGGAATCGTCTGCCATCTGGCCGGAGTGAGCCTCTGGAAACTGTTCAAGTACATAAGCGAAGAGTTCTTCATCGTGCTGGGGACCTCCTCCTCGGAAACCGTCCTGCCGCGCCTGATGACCAAACTGGAGAACCTCGGCATCGAGCCGGGCGTCGTCGGCCTGGTCATCCCTACCGGCTACAGCTTCAACCTTGACGGCACCAGCATCTACCTGACCATGGCGGCCGTCTTCATCGCCCAGGCCTTTAACATCGACCTTTCCATCGGTCAGCAACTCACCATCCTGCTCGTCCTGCTGCTCACCTCGAAAGGGGCGGCAGCCGTCGCCGGCGGCGGTTTCATCTGCCTCGCCGCCACGCTCGCGTCCCTGCACACCCTGCCGGTTTCCGGTCTCGTCCTGCTGCTCGGCGTGGACTGGTTCATGGCTACCTGCAGGGCCCTCACCAACATGATCGGCAACGCCGTTGCCTGCATCGTCGTGGCGAAATGGGAGAATTCGGTCGACACGGACCGGATGCACGCGGTTCTGGACGGCCGCTACCTGGTCGTCGACCCGGATGAACCCGAAGCAGGGCTGATCCTGGGCGACGCGGCTGAAGCCCCCCTGGTCGGCGCAACGCTGGCCTAGGTGGTAGCAAGCGGACCGATTCCCGGGCCCGCAGCAGCACGCAACTTCGAGCCCCCTCATTCCCCTTCCAAAGGGGAGTAAGGGGGCTTTTTTGCATGAGCCCCCCAGGTAGCCCAGACCTTCGACTATGCATTCGCCCCCCCCACCTCCCCTACCCCTTGAAGGGGAGGGCCCCCTCATAAAAAGCACCCTTTTCCGGCATGTCACCAGAAGAGGGCACCCGCAAGGGGTGCCCCTACGAAAAGCGCCTACCGCAAAAAAGGTGCTCAGCTACGTGGCCGCACTGTTCGTCCCTCAAGGAGTGCCCCACGAAAAGCGCCTATTGTAGGGATACCCCTTGCGGGTATCCTTGCCTTATCCTTCAACTAAATGTCAGCGCCCTTCTGCAGAAGGCATATTGACAGTAGTGCAATCGACTGTAGTGTTAGTAACTGGGAAAGTTACAGGCATAGTCCGGTGATGATACAAAAGCCGGAGGCACACTACCCAGTCAAAGGCCGCGCGACCGCAACGGGAAGTAATCAGCACCTGCCAAGTTACTACCTGCCAACCCGCAGCATGAGCAAAATCCATTACTGGAACAGGAGATCATGATGAACATCCATGAATACCAGGCCAAGGAGATTCTGAGTGCTTACGGCATTCCCATCCCGCGCGGCCGCGTGGCGCTGACGGCGGACCAGGTGGAACGCGCCGCCAAGGAGATGGGGGGGCGCTGCGTCGTCAAGGCCCAGATCTATGCGGGCGGCCGGGGGAAGGCGGGTGGCGTCAAGCTGGTGCACCACCCGGAGCAGGCGCAAAACCTCGCCAAGGAGCTTTTCGGAAAGACCCTGGTGACGCCGCAGACTGGACCCGGCGGGCTGCGGGTGCGGCGCATCCTGGTCGAGGAAGCGGTTGACATCGCCCGCGAGTTCTACCTTTCCATCACCCTGGACCGCGGCACTTCCCGCTATGTTCTGATCGCATCAGCCGAGGGAGGCATGGAAATAGAGGAGGTGGCCAACAAATCCCCGGAAAAGATCCACACCCTCGCCATCGACCCCTATACCGGACTGAGACCCTACCAGGCGCGCCACGTGGCCCTGCAGCTCGGGCTCACCGGGAGCATCTGCGAGGACTGCGTGGCCCTCATCCTGAACCTGTACCGGGTCTGCCTGGAGAAGGACTGCGCCCTGGTGGAGATCAACCCGCTAGTCGTCACCCAGGCCGGCTGGCTCATGGCGATGGACGCCAAGATCACCTTCGACGACAACGCCATTTTCCGGCACCGGGAATACCCCGACATGATGGACTACTCGCAACTCGATCCGCTGGAGATCACCGCGGGCAAATACGACTTAGCCTACATAAAGCTGTCCGGCTCCATCGGCTGCCTGGTGAACGGGGCCGGGCTCGCCATGGCGACCCTCGACGTACTGAAGGAGTACGGCGGCGAGCCCGCCAATTTCCTGGACGTAGGCGGCGGGGCGACCCGCGAAAAAGTCGCCGAGGCCTTCAAGATCATCCTGCAGGATCACGATGTGAAGGGGATCTTCGTCAACATCTTCGGCGGCATCATGCGCTGCGACGTCATCGCCCACGGCATCATCGAGGCGGCGAGCGAAGTGAACTGCACCCTTCCCATCGTGGTTCGCATGGACGGCAGCCAGGTGGAAGAGGGGAAACGCCTCCTCACCGAAAGCGGGCTGAACGTGCAGTGCGGCGACAACCTGGGGGACGCGGCGGCGAGGATCGTCGCCATGCTGGGGTAAATTCGAAACGGGAGATCTTTCATGTCCATACTGATCAACAAGAAATCGCGCATCGTCGTACAGGGGATCACCGGCCGCAGCGGCCTGTTCCACACCCAGCAGTGCCGCGCCTACGGCAGCAATATCGTTGCAGGCGTAACTCCAGGCAAGGGAGGCATCCACATAGAGGGTATTCCGGTCTTCAACACGGTTGCCGAGGCGGTGAAGTACACCGAGGCCAACGTCTCCATGATCTTCGTGCCGCCGCCGGGAGCGGCCGACGCCATCCTGGAAGCTGCCGCCGCCGGGCTTGATCTCGCCGTCTGCATCACCGAGGGGATTCCGGTGCGGGACATGGTGCCGGTAAAGGCGAACCTCGCCCACTCGGCGATGCTGCTGGTCGGCCCGAACTGCCCGGGGGTAATCACCCCGGGGGAGTGCAAGATCGGGATCATGCCGGGACACATCCACAAGCCCGGCACTATCGGAGTAGTATCGCGCAGTGGCACGCTTACCTACGAGGCGGTAAAGCAGCTCACCGACGTCGGCCTGGGCCAGTCGACCTGCGTCGGCATTGGCGGGGACCCGATCATCGGGATGAACTTCATCGACGTGCTGTCCCTTTTCAATGAGGACCCCGAAACCGATGGTGTCTTCATGATAGGAGAGATCGGCGGCGCAGCCGAGGAGGAGGCGGCCTACTGGATCAAGGAGCATATGAAAAAACCGGTGGCGGCCTTCATCGCCGGCGTCACCGCCCCTCCGGGGAAGAGGATGGGGCATGCGGGTGCCATCATCACCGGCGGCAAGGGGAAGGCGGAGGACAAGATCCGCACCCTCTCCGAGTGCGGGGTGACCGTCGCAACGAGCCCGACCCGGATGGGCGAGGCGATGCTCACCGCACTGGCGGCCGCGGGGTTCCAGGCAACAATCTGACCAACCGGCTAAAATAATCATGCGAAAAGAGGCCCTCCCTTACCGGGAGGGCCTCTTTTTTTGGCCGCGCCGTAAGGGGTAACTGTTCACCTTCCATGCGCAACCCACGCCACTCACGGCGACACTTTATAAACTTCTGCGATTATTGAGTGCGCATCGGCTTCGCCCAGCTCTCGGCGGTTTCCGTAACTTGTAGGATGCGGTGAGGCACGAACCGCATCGCTTTAAACGATGCGGTTCACTTCGTTCACCGGCATCCTACGGTGATGTGCTTTGATTGTAACTATTCAGTACCCCGGCGTTCAGCAGCGTTCCAACGCTCCTACGTGGGAACCGACTCGCCGGACGCAGTACCCAGCTACTCCCCTATTTCGACGGAAGAATACGGCCAAAATATTCTCACATCTTTTTTAAATACTCTATTATTGGAGCGAACATACTCAAAGGAAACAGAGGGACAGCATCTCACGACGCTTTTCCGCACCTATAACTTGGCACCAGCTAACAAAAAGTGTCATTCTACTCCGTAACTGCTTGGAATTAATTGATAGCTGTGCCATACTGCCGCCGCCGAACTAATTGAAAAATAATTGACCTGGTCTGTAGAGGTACAGTATGTTCGCTAGTATTAAAGCAAAACTTATATTGCTCTCTTCCCTGGGATTCCTTGCGGTGGTACTCAGCGTCTCAATTTCTTATTTCATTGCTGTTCGTGAAATAAAGAACATCATGCGGACCGATGTTGCAGCTGTTGCTGACGCCCTGGAAAAGAGCATCGACTACATCGCAGCAGTAAAGCCTGACGCCATTAACGATAAAGCCTTCAAACAGGCCATCTACGGCATAAAAATCGGCAAGAGCGGCTACCCGTTCCTGCTGGACGCGGACGGCACCCTGGTGGTGCATTACAAGGACGAGGGCAAAAACCTCGCCGGCCAGCCCCATATCGACCATATCAGGAACCATCGTGATAGCGGCTTCTACGAGTACACCGCAAAGACGACTGGCCAGGACAAGATTGTCGCTTACCGCTACATCCGCCCCTGGGGGCTTTGGGTCGTGCCGGGAGTCAACAAAGCCGACTACTTCGAGGAACTTCGGGCAAGCTTTCTGAAATGGAACGTGGTTGGCGCCATAGTCATCATATCCCTGCTGTCGGTCGCCGGCATCTGGATCTTCCGGGGGATCGCCGCGCCGGTCCAGGAGGCGGTCAAGGTCGCTGACCGGCTGGCCACCGGCGACCTCACCATGAATCTTTCCCAGGGCCGTCAAGCGGCGGGCGGCGAGGTCGGCGCCCTGATCGATGCGCAACGCACCATGGTGCTCGGGCTTAATTCCATGGTGGTTCGCATCAATGCCAGCAGCAGTTCCTTGTCAGGCATTTCGGACACCATTTCGGGAAGCGCCGGCCAGGTGACGGAGGTCGCAGGGAAGCAGGCCGTGGCCGTCGCGCAGGCCTCCCAGGCGGTCGATGCCATCCTCGCGTCGGTGCAGCAGGTGGCGCAGGGAGTCGACATCCTCGCGATCTCGGCCACGGAAACCTCCACCTCGACTCTCGAGATGAAGGCGAGCGTGGAGGAAGTCGGCTTGAACATGGAGAATCTGGCTTATGCGGTGGATGAGGTCAGTTCCTCCATCACCGAGATGAGTGCCGCTGTGAAACAGATCGGGCTCAGCGTGCAGGGGCTGATGGAAGTCTCCTCCACGACCGGCTCATCCATCGCGGAAATGGACTCGTCCATCAGGCAGGTCGGGGAGAATGCGGCGATTACGGCCAGGATCTCCCGGGAAGTACTGGAAGAGGCCGAAGCCGGGAGAGAATCGGTGCAGGCAACCATAGCCGGGATCGAGGACATGCGTCGGGCCTCGCGCACCACGGCCGAGGTCATCGACGCCCTTTCGGTCAGCGCCGCCGGTATCGGCGCCATTCTTGGCGTCATCGACGGGGTCACCACCCAGACCAACCTCCTGGCCCTGAATGCGGCCATCATTGCGGCCCAGGCAGGCGAGCACGGCAAGGGTTTTGCTGTCGTGGCAGGCGAGATAAAACAGTTGGCCGAGCAGACCAAGCTTTCCACCGGCGAGATCGGCAAGGTGATCAACGACGTACTGGAGAAAACCGCCAGCGCGGTGCAGACCATCGGCGAGGCGCAGGCCAGCATCAACTCCGGAGCCCTGTTGTCGCGAAAATCCGGGGAAGTCCTGGAAAGGATCGTGGAGCGTGTGAAAAACTCCGCCGACCAGGCCGGGGGGATCGCCCGTGCCACAGTCGAGCAGGCCAAGGGCGGCCAGATGATTCAGAAAGCAATGGAGGACATGTCGGGGATGGTGCGGCAAATCAGGACGGCCACCCGCGAGCAGGAGCGCGGCGGCGAACTCATACTCGCCACCGTGGAGCGCATGAAGGGGTTGAACAACCAGGTGCGCAACTCCACCAGGGAGCATAACGGAGCCAGCGCGGACATTGCCCACGCTACCGAGAAGATCACCTCGATGGTGGAAAAGATCAAGCAAGCCTGCAGCGAGCAGACCAGATGCGGGGTACGCATTGCCGGGGAGATGGAGAACATCACCCAGTCGGCGAGCGGCAACCTCCAGGCGAGCACCGGGCTCAATCAGGCCGTGGCCGGACTGGGCGCGCAGGTGGAGGTTCTCCAGCAGGAGATGGCGGGTTTTACCACAGGGTGAGGCACCATTCTGGTTATCGTTCCCACGCTCCCGCGTGGGAATGCAGCCAGGGACGCTCCCGCGTCCCGCTTTGCAGCGTGGAAAGGTACCCTGCCGGAGGCACCGGAGTCGCCTCCGGTGTTGGACGCCGGAGCGTCCGGCGAGTCGCGTTCCCACGCGGGAGCGTGGGAACGATGCTGAAAAGGGGCACCCGCAAGGGGTATCCTTAGGATTCGTCAGTGTATGAAGTTGAAGTAGATTTTTTCCTCGCGCTCCGGTGCGGGGACCGCGCCCTTCCCGTTTTGCACCAGTTTCATCAGCCACGCCATATTCTTACCCAGCACCCGCATGATCTGCACACCCTCGGCGTCCTGGGACACCTCTCCCGGGCGCGTCCCGTAAATGACATTCCAGTAGTTTGAGGTAGGCATCAGCATCTCGGAATAATTAAGGTAATTGTTCAGCTGGTCAAAGGTCGGCAAGCCTCCGGAACGCCGTACCGCGACGACGGATGCACCCACCTTGTGGCGCAGCATGCCGCTGTTGACGCTGGTGACATAGAAGGCGCGGTCCAGAAAGGACTTCATGGCGCCCCCGATGGCGGAGTAATGCGTCGGAGACCCGAGGATGATGCCATCCGCATCTTTCATCTTCTGGATCCATTCATTGACGTCTTCACCCGGCAGCACACAGCGTTCGTTCTTGTTTTTCACGCACCCGCCGCACGCGACGCAGCCCCTGAGTTCCTTGCTGCCAACCTGCACGATCTCCGTTTCGATCCCCTCTTTTTCCAGCTCGGCGGCAACCATCTTGAGCGCGTGCCAGGTATTTCCTTCCTTGTTGGGGCTGCCATTAAATGCCACGACCTTCATCGCTGTATCCTCCTTAAATCCTGATTCCTGACTGTTGAGTTTGCCAGTCGACGTTGGGACGTCCGACCAACCATAGCATCATTTCCCGATCAATTTAGAGCGCCCGGTGGATGAGCGCCGGCCCGTGCTGCACCGCCCTTGGGTAATGGACCGCAGGATGCCCGAAAGCCATGGCGTAGCCGACCAGATGGTCCTCCGGGATGCCGAGGGTCTTGAGAGTCTCCGGCAGGAGGTCATTGATGGCGAGCTTGGCCAGACCATCCCAGACGGTACCCACGCCGTTGGCCTGCGCAAAGAGTTCAAAATAAGAAAGGGCAATCAGGCAGTCGGGGAGCGGTGAGGCGACGCCCCGCGGCGCTGAGGCGATCAAAAGGTGCGGCGCGCCGCGGAAAAGGGTATCCACTCCCTGCTCTTCCCACAACTGGATCAGGCCCGCGAAGAACTCCAGTCCCTCGGGGAGCCCACCCGCGCGAAGCAGGCGCCCGAGTCCATCCATCACCTCGGCACGCAGCCCGGCGAGTTTCTCACGATCATCGATCACGGTAAAGAGTACCTGGCGCGAGTTGATCCCGGTGGGCGCATGCCAGGCCACCTCGAGGAGCCGCTGCAGCAGTTCCGGTTCCAGGTTTTCCTCCCGGTAACTCCGCACCGAGCGCCGCCCTTTTATGAGTGTTTCCATCTGGTCCGGGTGGGGGAAGTTCCCGGGCAGCAATTGGCTATCTGCAGGATCAAGCCCCAGGATTGAAACGGCGGCAGTCGGGCAGACCGCCAGGCAGTGCTGGCACTGGTAGCATACCGTCTCGTTTTCCTTGGTTATGGAGGGAAAGCCGTCCTTCATGGCCATGACCCGGGACGGACAGTCCTTGGCGCAGAGCCCGCAGCTGGTGCAGAGAGTTTGGTTGATTTTGAATTGAAGCATACTGAGTTTCCCCCCGATTTAAGTTGGGACGATTAATCACTCGCCCGTTTAGCGAAATGGAAAATTCTGTTCATGATTCGTTTGCGCTGTATCGACCCGGCAACGGCAACCACTTCGCGTGCATCACCGTAGGGGCGACCGGCGGTCGCCCTGCCATGATGGCCCGGCGTACCTGCGGACGACTGCGCCGGGCGACCGCCGGTCGCCCCTAGGTGACTCCCGGCCTCCGTAGTGGCGAACCATCATTCGTCCGAAGCGGGCCTAGGCACCAAGGGTAGCCGCCACCAGACGCGCACCAAGGTCGAAGGCTCGCGCA
>Ga0209123_1002605_pt1 | contig 14877 bp, 11 predicted proteins | sample BarGraIncu00431A_FD_184500 | JGI IMG/M metagenome (GOLD analysis project Ga0209123, IMG submission 184500) | Arctic peat soil microbial communities from Barrow, Alaska, USA - Barrow Graham LP Incubations 004-31A (SPAdes) (version 2) | ecosystem: Environmental > Terrestrial > Soil > Wetlands >...
GTATGATTGAAAATTCAGAGTCTGGCTAGCACTGAATGCACAGCCAAGGAATTTTGATTGTCCTGCAGTCCCGAGAACTCGGGATCCAAATAATGCAGAACCGGACAATAAGAAGAATATTATAAGTAAATTTCTGAATCTCATTTGTTTATATTTTTAAACACATAGACACATAGGACACATAGTTTAAAATATTCTATATGGTCTATGTTTCTATGTGTTTATTTTTCATGTTTTTATAATTTGTTTCTTATTGGATAGATTGAACTCCCAATTCTAAGTACTCAGAATACGTTTGTGTCCTGATTGATGGAATGGCTCGTTTCATCATGCGTATAATTTATTGTAAATCTATTAAAAATTTAGAAGATGCAAAGTTCTTTTCGCTGCTAATATTTAATACATACATCGAAAAAAAGTGCCTAAAGTACTTAAAGTGTCTAAAGTGCCTAAAGTACTTGGGCACCCTTAACTTTAGTCACTTTAAATACTTTAGACACTTTATCCCGAGTACTCGGGATTAGTTCACTCTAAATACTTCTTACTGAAATTCAACCATTTAAGTTGAAAGAGCTTATCTATTCCAACTCCAACAAATTTCAAATAGACATCGTGGTTACCGGAAACAGCCCCGAGTACTCGAGGTGCTTTAAACTTTTTAAAGGTACTCAAACTTCCAGTATTTCCAATTGGGCATTCCGCTATCTTTATTCCTGAATCAATTGAATCAAGCCAAACCTGAATGATACCGCCAGATGCGATGCTTGAAGCCGTAAATTCAACAGAATCAGTCACGGATTGGGCTTCACTATTGCCAAATTCTATCCCGGCATACAATGCCCAATCGTTGTTGTGAATGTTATCCAACACACTAATGCCCTGACTGAGAATACTCTTACTTGTACCAAACTGATTTGCAGGACATTCGGCCAATATGGGAGTATAAGCATCGCGGTAGATGTACAGGTCGAAGTATGCATCGCTCCCTTGTACATATAATCCCTGCCTGGTTCCAATCCAACTTGAAAAGTCTGAATAAGAATCGATTACAGACACATCGATGTTTTGACCAACTTGTGTCCAATCATTTCCGTTACCGCTATAATATCCGCTTATAATATGATTAACCCTGATCATTTTGAGCCACAGGGTATTTCCAACCGTATTTTGAACTTCGTATTTGGTGTTGTCAAAACTGAATACAATCACTTTTTTTGAATCGGCAGACAACGAACTGTATAGCTTGACGAACTTGATTTCATCGCTCCGTATGATCCGAAGTCCGGCCTCGTCGGTAATTGATTTTGCATGAAAATCAAGCCGTGTAATGAGTGAATAATTATGCTCCCCATCGTTTTTGATCACGGTATTGGCTTTGGCACTGCTCTTGGGTGATAATCTTAACCATCCCGGACGATCACTCAATGAAAATTTTCCTACAGGAGTATATCCAAGGAACGACCATTCAGGATTTAATTTTGAAGAGGTGAAGAAATCAGATTTGGGAACCATCCACGGAATACCGCTGCTTGGTAGTTTAGGTGCTGTAAATGGCTGATTAATTGGGTAATCGGCCAGAGGTTTACCATTTGTATTGTATCTGACCTGGTTCAACAATCCCTGTCTGCCCTGCCCTTTCCATTCACCCTTGGCATACACGGGATGAATAATCCAAGAGGTGCTGTCTGAAATCATTACGGCAGGTGAAGCATGGTTTGGACCGGCAAAAAGCGAGGCGCCTTTCTGAGAATCACTTTCATTAAAAAAGTCGCCCAGCATTTCCCAGGCTGATTGGTCGGCAGTGAGCGTTTTGCTTCTCATCGACTTTTGACCTCCTGCCACATCGCGGGCAAACGAATAGTAGTAATAACCTTTATACTTCCACATCACAGGCCCCTCTGCCCAACTATAAGGATATGAAGGACCTGGATTTAGCCATGTTAAATTGTACACCACCCCGGTAGGTTGGCCATCCGCACCCAGTTCAACAATGCCACCGTTGGGTTGACCATTTTTTACCAATAAATACCATTTGTTGTTGTTGTCGTCAATAAATAATGAATTGTCGTAACCCAATACGTAAGGAAGGCTTGGTGGGTTGTTCACCTTTACGGGTGTGCTCCAGGGACCTTTGGGATTATCTGCTTTCACAAAATACATAGTATTGGCTCTTGAAAAGTAATCCCAATATTTTCCGTTATAGGAGACGAAGTGTCCACCCCAGCAGCCAGCCCCTGGTTTATCATCATAATTTGACCATGAAGCGCTGACTGGTTGAGCAATAGCTTCCCAATGAACCAAGTCTGTTGAGTGATAGATCACCGGGGTTGGGTTGAACGATGAACCCGTAGTGTAAAAATCATTGCCTACTTTTGTGACCGTACAATCAGGATGATCACCCGGTATGACAGGATTCATATAGGTTTTAAACGAAGGAGACTGGCCTTGAACCCATAATACTAACGCTATTGCGAATATTAACAAATATAAATTTTTCTTCATAATATCATTGTATTTTTTAACACTTACACTCAATGGATTACTATCTTTTTTTCAAGGTTTTATCTCAGCCATTGACAACTTATTGGTCCTGAACCAATCGAAATCCACAAACCCTCCAGCAGCCTTTGTGGCATAATTAAAAAGACAAAATTTGTTCCCTGTAAAGATTGAAAGCTTAAACTGCATTGCAAGTTCATTGCCGAGCAATTTGAATGTTTGATTATCAAGACTATAAGTAAATGAAGCCTTGCTGGTTCCATAACTAACACGAGCCATGAAGTAAATAGTGGAAGTATTTACAAGTGTTGAATCAATCGTTTTTCCATTGTTAACCATGACGACATATTTCAGACCGTTCGTTTTTTTGATTCCTATAAATGCATAAGGATCCTGAAAAACAGCAAGACCTGCAACATCACCATTCAGCATATTCTCAATCTCCATTTTAATAGTAGCTGTTGATGTAACAGATTTTGAATAATAAGCAAATATCCTTTGCGTCAATGTATTGCGGGCATCACGTAAATTAGTTACTACTTTTGCTGTCGATATTCTTAGGTACCCTGGGTTTTGTTTAAGAGACCATTTCGTTGAGTCCGGATTGTGATTCCAGCCCCATTGCATTCCTAAATTTGTACTGTCAAATTCATCCGAAGTTGGTAATACGGTTATTGGGTAAGTTCTTCCAACATTTGGTTTTTTATAGGTGATTACTCCTTTCCCATTCACACCAACCATGGGCCAATCATCTTGCCATGTAACAGGTTGCAAGGTTGGAAAGCGTCCGAAAGCCCCTCCATCCTGGAAGATAACCGACCACCATTCCCCCGATTGTGTTTCTACCAGCGCTCCTTGGTGAATTCCTGTTCCTAAATTTCCGTTGTCTCTAATAACAATCTTTTCTTCATAGGGACCATAAATGTTTTTTGATCGCAAGGCTACCTGAAATCCGTCTCCGCCTCCATAGGTGCAATATAAATAATAATAGCCATTCAATTTATAAACATGCGTGCCTTCAAGGCCAGGGCGTATATCACCCTTAAAAACCAAGATATCTTTCCCTTTGGCCGCAAAGTTGGCATCCAGTTCAGTAATATTTATGGTGCCAATACCATGTGCTACATAAATTTTTCCATCATCGTCAAAAAACAAACCGGGATCGTAAAATCCTCTTGGTAAGTGCTTTATTTCCCAAGGACCTTCCGGTTTTGATGCTGAACAGATAAATCCACCTTCATCAAGAGTAATAAACAATAAATAAAATTTACCATTGTGATATTTTAAACTGGTTGCCCATTGTCCTTTTGCATACCTGTTGCAACCATCCAAATTGTAGCATTTACTGAAATCGAACCGCTGGACTGCATTGCTGCAATATTTCCAATTTACCAGATCGTATGATTTAAGAATTGTTACGCCCGGAAAAACAAACATGGTTGTAGAAACCATATAATAGACAGAATCTACGCGGATGACATCAACATCCGGATAATCAGCATAAATAACAGGGTTGGTGTAAGTTCCGTTTCCATTATCACTTTGCGATTGCTGAGCCCATAAAATCCCTAATGGCAAAAACAGAAGAATGGAAATAAATAAAATAGCTCTTTGTTTCATTTATTGTTTTATAATTTTTCTCGTTACAAGTCTGTTCCCATTGGTAATTCCAAGAATATAAATACCCTTAGGAATTGGGACAAATTAAACTTTACGTTTCTGGCTTTATAGTATAATTCCATTCGCCATGAAATTCATGCCTTGTTATTTTCAACTTGTTCATTTCTTCATCACTTATTTTAATGCTTTTCTCATATATTTTATCTTCTCTTTTGGCGGTCACTTTTAATCCCTGCTTTGTTGAAATTGCACCTATTAACTGAACAATTGTTTCTATATCCACAAGTGGGATGCCTTTCCAGTTATAACTAATTTGAGAGAACAGTTTGTGTTCTATTTTATTCCACTTGCTTGTTCCTGGTGGAAAATGACATACTGTTACTTCCAATTTTGATTCGTTTACAAATTTCTGAAGACTTGTTTTCCAAAGCTTTACCCTGGAACCGTTGCTTCCACCGCCATCGGCTGTAATTAATATTTGTTTGGCATGTGGGTACTTTTCTTTGCCCAACAGTAACCACCATTGGTTAATGCTGTCGACTGCAAATTGGCTGGTATCATAGCTCGTACCCACATTTACAAACCCTTCATTCTCAAATATATCATATATACCATAAGGCGAAGCCCTCTCAGTTCCAAAATCATTTGTATTAACCTGACGCGGATCCTTCTTTGGTCGGTATTCCTTACCACCAGTTTTGTAATTGCCGACCAGTTCTTTCTTTTTGGTGTCCATCGATATTACAGGCTGCTTTTCTGTAATGTAACTTGTAGCTAGATTATTTATATAATGAAATTGTTCATTCCTATCGGGATGTTGCGCCGAAGCCTCAAACTCTTTTACATTGGCTTGAAGACTATACCCCATCTCTGACAACAAACGCCCAACTATTTTATAACTCACATCATATCCCTTTTCTTTCAGTAATATGGCTAAGTTTCTAGTACTGACACATGTCCACATCAATACTGATTCCGGGTGGCCTCGCGTTATAGGTTCCATGAGTAATTCCAAGGCATTTTTTAAACCTTCCTGTTTAACGGTTTCTTTTTTTCTACCACCCCCTGCCCTTCGGATTCTTGCTGTACCAGTGGGTTCTATAACAGCGTTTAACTCTTTCTTCCCCAAGATAATTGTCGGACGAGAAACTCCAGACAATTTAGAAACCAATGAGACTCCACCGCGTCCAAAAACTTCCGCATCTCCGCCTAAGACGATATGTTGATCTTTTTCAGAAAGCAAGTGCAATGTTTTTTATATCACTCTTGATGTGACTTTTGCAAGGATAATTCCATACTTACAAAAGTAACTTTTTAAACCTTATAAACAAACAATATTGTAAATGTTATTACGTCCCGATTCCTTAGTTCACTTTAGACACTTATTAGCACTTTAAATACTTTAGTTCACTCTCTATATATTTTCATACCACTCAGTTACGCTCCTGAGCGGTATTATTTTTCTATTTATTGACTTACTTAGCAAATAGTCTTTGTTAATTTATTAATTTAACAAGCAAATCTTCTATGATGACTACAGAGCGGGTGACTTGGAGACATGCGCTCAGTAAGCGCACCCAATAGATGAATTTAGAAGGACGACCCGTATGGCGATGATCACACCGCTTAATTAATTTCTTTCGATGGTGTTGAATTATTGTATATGTTTTATCACTACTATCCAAAACTTTAAAAAATAAAAGTGCCTGAGAATCTCATATTTTTGTGGTCGACAAAAACTCACAACAATGATGAAATTACACAGGCGTAGCAAAAATAACAAAAAACCGATACTCGGCAGGTTTTAGATTTAATTCCTGCACATATACTTGGCAGATCGGTCAATAAATTTCAAACAGACAAAGGGTGTCATAAATACAAGACTTATGACCAATTAGTGGCTTTAAGTTTCGGACAACTTGGGAAGTGTTATACACTTTCGGATATAAGTTGCGGATTATCAATCAGTAGTACCTTTATGGTTGATTTCGTTTATAAAGCAGACGAAAATAAGATAATCCACCTTATTATCAATCAAATAGATTGGCAGGCAATAACAATAGCCGATTTATATAAGAAACGCTGGGATATCGAGATTTTTTTTTAAATTAATGAAACAAAACCTGCAAATCAAAACATTTTTGGGAACAATCCAAAATGCAGTAAAATCACAAATATTTGCTTCCATGATTGTTTACCTGTTATTGGAATTGATTCGTAGGGTATACTGCAAGGGTAAAACAGCATTCATCAATTTTTGTGAAAAGGTACGCATTTGTTTACTCCACTACCTGAGCTTTGAATATATTTGTAGCATAAACGGAAAGGTTCAAAAAGTGGAAATGCCACCATGGGAAACGTTATTCGATGTAGATAAATTACCCGTTCAGACAGATTTGTTCAGCGTAATTTGCTGATTATATACGCAATACGTTTTTATAAATTATTCTTTTTGAAAACTTTCGAATGACGGTGTCTTTTAGTGAATTGAACAGTGAACAAATGCATAAGTATCGAATTAAGATTCTTGACCAAAAATCGAAAGAACAACTGAACAATCTGGTTTATACCCTGTATAGTAGCCCATATATTAAAAAGAACTTCAAGCAAAAGTTGGAAGTTATATTAACCGCTCTCAACTCTTGACAGAACATTTTGACACCTCGAAGTCAAGTAATTGCTTGTTATTATGCAGCAGAAACATTATTCTTGAGCTACATAATTTTTAATAAGACAATCTACCGTATGAACTTTGTAAACAGAACGGGTGCATTTCTATCCATCGACACTCAATTACCCCATTCGTTTTTTGATGTCTCTCAGATCTGATTTTATTTGTTCAAGGTTGAGAAAGATTTGGGCATTGTCAAGGGGTTCAGGGACCTCATCAGAGATAGAGAGCACAAACTTCCATACTTCCCTGATTTCGAGTACCGACAGGTCGTAAGGATGGTACTCTGGGTTGGTTGAGATCATGCGTAAACTACCCTTGGTCAGCAATTCATTCCTTACTTTTTTGAAGACAATCCCCTCGTTTAAGGTGAGCACGATGTAAAGCTGATCGTCTTTAACGGAATCGAAGTCCTGTACAAATTCACCCACTACGAGGGTTTTATCCTTGATGGGCAACATGGAATCACCTGAAATCTGGAAGGTGCGGTATTTCTTGTCCTGTGATAAAAATGGGAGGTTAAATACCGGCAGGCTGGAAATGTACTCAGGGTCGAAGTAGCCGGTGGTGTAACCTGCCTTGGCCTTGATGGTCACCAGTTCGATGTTGTCCTTGTTGGTAGAGTCAACGGTGGTCGCCAAAACCCTTATCTCATTTCCCTTGACAAATACATCCGACCCGTTCAGAATTTGGTAGACCTGGCTTTCGCGTAAAGCCGATAAATCAATCCTAAGCAAAGTATCAATGGAGATGTGGAACAAATCGGAAAGAGCGATCAACGCAGGTACGGGAGGAATGGTTGAACCATTCTCGTAATTGTTGATACTTGAACGAGGAATACTAAGTGCTTCACCCAGATCATTTTGAGTGAGTCTTTTCCTTTTTCTTAAAAATTTAACATTCGTTGACAGGTACATATCGTAAAAGGTATTAAAAAATAGACTATATTAGAATCAGCATTTTTGACATTTAAATAGTCAAATATAAGCCATTTTTTGAACTTATGCAATTAATATCAAAAGTCAATAAAATTAAAAATGCCACAAAGACACTCCCGAGGACTCAGGACTAAGGATAGAAAGTATTGAATTTCTTAGTGGGACTTAGTGGCTTTGTGACTTTGTGGCAAAATTGAATATATGTAATAATTTCTTAGTGAAACTTAGTGGCTTAGTGTCTTAGTGGCAGGAAAAGACATTCGGAGAATCATTAAAAAAAGGAAAGGGAGGGGAATGATGAATATTCAGGACAGGACCATCGTACACATGGATTTAGATACTTTTTTTGTCTCGGTCGAAAGGTTGGGTAATCCCGCATTGATAGGCAAACCCGTTATCATTGGCGGTCTGTCGGATAGAGGGGTTGTTGCCAGTTGCAGCTATGAAGCCCGAAAGTATGGCGTACATTCTGCCATGCCTATGAAAATGGCTTTGAACCTATGCCGTGATGCAGCAGTGATCAGGGGTGACATGGATCAGTACACCAAATTTTCGCGTTTGGTAACTGATGTCATTGCAGCCAAAGCGCCCGTGTATGAAAAGGCTTCGATTGACGAGCACTACCTGGACATTACAGGGATGGACCGTTTCTGGGGAGCCTCCAAATGGACCCATGAACTGCGGCAAACCATTATAAAGGAAACAGGCCTGCCCATTTCTTATGGTTTATCTCCCAACAAGACGGTGAGTAAAATTGCAACAGGAGAGGCCAAGCCAAATGGTGAAAAGCAGGTGGAAAAAGATTCCATCCAGTCATTTCTAAACCCCTTGTCCATTAAAAGAATTCCGATGGTGGGACCCAAGACCTATCAGCTTCTGCGGTCAATGGGCATTTCAACGATAGAAAGTCTCAGTTCTATTCCTATTGAAATGATGGAGAGCGTATTGGGAAAATCAGGTATTGACATCTGGAGGAAGTCACATGGCATTGACTTCACCCCTGTGGTGCCTTACAGCGAAGAAAAATCGATCAGTAAAGAACAAACGTTTGAAACCGACACCATTGATGTGCTGATGCTTGAACAATTGCTGATTTCAATGATTGAAAAGCTATGTTTTAAGCTGCGCAAGAAAGAGAAACTGGCTTCGGTGGTAACGGTTAAAATAAGGTATACCAACTTCGACACCCACACTTTGCAAAGAAAGATGGCCTATACTTCACTGGATCATGTGATGATTGCAACGGTCAGGGAATTATTCAAACGGCTGTATGAGAGACGAATGATGATTAGGCTCATCGGGGTGAAATTCGGTGGACTGGTGTCTGGTGTACAGCAAATGGATTTATTCGACAACAACGAGAAAAAGATCAGGCTTTACAGGTCGATGGATAAGATAAGGCTTCACTATGGAACCGGCTCTATTATAAGGGCATCGGGCATGATGTTAAAATAAAATCAGGCAGAAAGAACCATGTACTTCAATACACATAGTTATTATAGTCTCAGGTATGGTACCATGAGCATTGATCAACTCCTGGAACTGGCAGAAAAAAAAGGCATTGCTGCTCTGGCCTTAACAGATATCAATACCACGATGGGCATTCCAGAATTTGTCAAGAAGGCCGGGGAGAGAGGTATTAAGCCCATTGCAGGGGTTGAAATCAGGAATGACGATGAGTTGCTTTTTATCGGTATAGCCCGTAACAGGGAAGGATTCAGGGAACTCAATGAATACCTGAGTTGGCACAACCTGAATAAGAAAAAATATACCCTTGATGCCGTTGCGTTTAAGCATGTGTTGATGGTCTATCCCTATGAACAGAAAAAGGCAGCTAAACTATTTCCCCATGAATTTGCAGCCATCAGACCCCAGCAGGTCAACAAACTCTTCACTTCTGAATATCGTAACCACCTTGATAAGCTTGTCATCTGGCAGCCTATTACCTTCCAGGATGAGAAGTCATGGCTGATCCACAAGTGCTTACGGGCCATTGATCACTGCACCCTTCTTAGCATGCTTAAACTTGACCAGTATGCAGATCAGCAACAGGTGATGATTCCAGTCACCCTATTAAGAGATATTTTCAAGCAGTATCCACAGATCATTGAAAATACAGAAAGATTCTTGGATCAGTGTTCCATTGATTTTGATTACAAGGTCAGCAAAAACAAGAAGACCTACAGCCAGACCAGGGAAGACGATAGATTACTGCTGCAAAAGTTGGCCAATGATGGGATGCTGTACCGCTATGGGAAAAATAACACGGAAGCAATGGCTCGAATCAAACATGAACTGGAGATCATTGACAGCCTTGGATTCTCCTCTTATTTTCTGATTGCCTGGGACATTATTCACTACACCATGTCTAGGGGGTTTTACCATGTAGGCCGTGGAAGCGGTGCCAACAGCATTGTGGCCTATTGCCTGAGAATAACGGATGTTGATCCCATCAAGCTGGACCTTTACTTTGAACGTTTCCTCAACCCAAAACGTACCAGTCCACCCGATTTTGATATTGACTTTTCATGGCGTGACAGAGACCAGGTGCAGGATTATATCTTTAAACGGTATGGAAAAAACCATGCTGCACTGTTGGGGGCCACTTCAACATTCAAGGATAAATCCATCTTCAGGGAGTTGGGTAAAGTATTTGGACTTCCGAAAGAAGAAATCGATTTACTGGTCAACGATCCCGGTAACGATTACAATAAAAATGAGGTCGTAATGGCCATCACAACACTGGGTAAGGAGATTCAGGATTTTCCCAATCACAGAAGTATCCATGCCGGTGGAATTTTGGTTACCGAAGAGCCAATTACTTACTATACAGCCTTGGATTTACCCCCCAAAGGTTTTCCCACTACCCACTGGGACATGTACATCGCGGAGGACATGGGATTCGAAAAACTCGATATTCTCAGTCAACGTGGAATAGGGCATATCAGAGAAGCTGTGGATATTATCATTGGAAATGGAGGCAAGGGAATTGACATTCATGAGGTCGATAAATTCTTTGAAGATGAAAAGGTCAAAGCGCAATTGAAAAATGGGGAGACCATTGGCTGCTTTTACATCGAAAGTCCCGCCATGCGCGGATTGCTTAAAAAACTAAGGTGCGACAATTATATCAGCCTTGTAGCAGCCAGTTCAATTATCCGGCCTGGAGTTGCCAAATCGGGGATGATGAAAGAATACATCCGCAGGTTTCATAACCCCAATGACTTTGAGTACATCCACCCGATCATGAAAGAACAGCTTTCTGAAACCTACGGTGTGATGGTGTACCAGGAAGATGTGATCAAGGTAGCCCATCACTTTGCAGGATTGGATCTGGCCGAAGCGGATGTGCTAAGACGCGCCATGAGTGGGAAATACCGTTCACTGAAAGAGTTTAAGCAGATCGAAGAGAAGTACTACTCCAATTGCAAACAGCTTGGTCACTCGGATGAAATGGCACGCGAGGTATGGAGGCAGATAGAGTCGTTTGCAGGGTATTCATTTTCGAAGGCACATTCGGCCTCCTATGCTGTTGAGAGCTTCCAGAGCCTCTATTTAAAGGCTCATTTCCCGTTGGAATTCATGGTGGCGGTGATCAATAACTTCGGCGGGTTTTATTCCTCCTGGGTATACTTCAATGAAGCAAAACGACAAGGCGCAACGATTGAACTACCCTGTATCAATCATAGTTTAAAGCAAACAAGGATCATCGGTAAAACCATTTACATGGGATTTGCACATGTACAGAACCTTGAATCTGTGATCACTGACCTGATTATCAATGAGCGCAATTGTCATGGCCTGTATCTCTCACTGCTTGATTTTATTGACCGACTGCCCATCACCAAAGAGCAGTTACTGATTCTCATTCATCTGGGGGCGTTCCGTGTATTCGGAGGCAACAAATGTGCCATGCTGTGGGAATCGTACCTGTATTTGAAAAAGACACCCGTCGCAGTGAGTTCAGTGAGCATGTTCCCCACTGAACGCAAGAAGTTTGAACTACCGGTTCTGGAATATTCAACGATCTCGGATGCTTATGATGAAATTGAACTGCTTGGATTTCCTGTCAGCATTAGCATGTTCGATCTGCTTGAAACCCCCTTCAGAGGTGAAATACAGGCCAAAGAGCTGATGCAGAACATTGGGAAGAAAGTCAGGATGGTAGGCCGGATGGTGACGATCAAATATGTATGGACTACAAAAAAAGAAATCATGCACTTTGGAACCTTCATCGATTCAACGGGTGAGTTCTTTGATACCGTACACTTTCCCCCATCGATGAAAGCATACCCGTTTCGTGGAAATGGAGTTTATCTGATACTTGGTAAGGTGGTTGAAGAATTTGGCTTCCCTTCCATTGAAGTTGAAAAGATGGCAAAGCTGCCCATCAAGGCAAACCCGAAAGCATGAGAAGAGGAGAAAGTGAGAAGAGGAGAAGGTGAGAAAAGGAGAAAATGAGAAAATGAGAAAATGAGAAAATGAGAAGGTGCAAATTCCAACAATAAGGATTAAAAATGATCCCCTCTCCCACTCTGTCAAATTTATCGGACATCACACTGCCAAAATCAAAAGGTCACTTTCTAAACGATTGTGGAAAACCTTCACCCTTTGTTTTCAGATAATCCTGATCGATTAAAATGAATCCATGATAGAGCATTGTTGACATCATTTTTATTCTAAATTTACAACTTTATTCCTTCAGGTAAACATTTTCGTGAAGAACCACAAAAATAGATAGCAGATGAACCAACACGATTACATTCAGCACCTGTTGCAACAGAAAATTGACCATTATAAAGGTCAGGTCACTCAAGAAGTATTGAAACAATTCACAAACGAGGTGATGCAGGCGATCAACCAGAAACCGAGGCCTGAAGCTGAAGGCCTGACGCCCGAACAACTGCATGGATTGCTTAATTTCCTGTTCACTGAGCGCTCTGTAGTCAAATTAAACACTTCCATTGAGGATGAATCCGCTCTTCAATCGCCTATTTTGAAGCTATGTATCAGCTACTTGGAAATCATTCAGCGTGAAGAATCGATTAAACTGACCAAAACAGAAGCACTTCCTGTAAAAGTTGTAACTGAACTTTACGGGAAAGAATACATCGTGGAAAAGGTACTGAATTCTATCATCAAAGTTCGCACCGAAAAAGATTCAATTTCAATCCAACTGGTGAAGATTGTTTCCCAGCAAGCTGGGCTCACCAAGATACGAAATGGTAAACTTTCGCTGACAGCAAAGGGCAGTAGTTTGTTAAAATCCCCCGCAAAACTGTTGATCCTACTCACTGAAACCTATTTTCTAAAATTTGCATGGAGTTATTTTGACTTATACGAATCGAAAGATACGGCACAGTTTGGAGCAGGATATACATTGATATTGCTTCAAAAGTATGGAACACAAGAACGTGAAGCTACCTTTTATTCCAATAAATTCTTAGAGGCATTTCCGACCACTGTCAATGAATTTGGACGTGGATATAGTTCCCCCGAGAATCAATTTAGAGATTGTTTTATCTGGCGTACCTTCCAGCGTAACCTCAACTGGCTTGGGGTTGTCGAAACCCGCAATACAGACTGGAATATCGATAGAACTGATATACAATGGGTAAAAACAACCCCTCTGTTTGGAGAACTAATAATTATAACTAAATAACTGTAAGCAACTTGAAAGGAGAAAGTGAGAAAATGAGAAAGTTACAAATATAATATATTGTTAATCAATTCATTATCGTTTCAACCAGTTTCCTTAGTGTCCTTAACGTCCTTAAGGTTCTTAAAATCCTAACCAGAATGGAGTTAATTTGAAGTCAGAACTTTTATCCCTTGATCAGTAATTCAACAACACAAATAAAAGACCTTTTTTTTTTCGATCAAAGCATTAACTTTGCACCTAAATAGGAATAAATTAATTCAATCATATTCAATTACTGAATACCGAAATCTATAATACTATTTCTTAGACCATTTCGGGTGAGGCCTTTTGTGATTTGAATAGAGAACCAATAAAAATTCCCATTACAAAGCATACCAACCAATTAAATCGTTTTATAAAAACAATCTTTAATATAAATTCATATGTCGGGACACAGTAAATGGTCGACCATTAAACGCAAAAAAGGAGGCATCGATTCCAAACGATCAAAGGTATTCTCCAAATTAGTCAAAGAAATTACAGTTGCCGTGAAGGAAGGCGGTCCCGATCCTGATGGCAATCCGCGTCTCCGGGTAGCCATTGCGAATGCCAAAGGGGTAAGTATGCCAAAGGACAATATCCAGCGTGCCATCAGTAAAGGAGCGGATAAGGATTCGGCTTCATTTATCGAGTGCACCTTCGAAGGATATGCCAATGGGGGTATTGCCATTTTCCTCGAAGCCACCACAGATAACCAGCAACGGACCATTTCAAATGTTCGCAGCTATTTCACTAAACACAACGGCAACCTTGGGACCAATGGTTCATTGAGTTTTCTATTCGACCGTAAAGGTATTTTTACCATTCCACAAGGCAACTTGAACGCAGATGATTTCGAAATGGAAATGATTGAAGCCGGTGCTGAAGATATGCAATTGGAAGATGGTTATTTTAATGTCACTACTGCCCTTGAGAACTTTGGGTCGATGATGAAAAAACTGGAAACACTAAAGATAGAACCTGAAAATGCAGATCTGGAGCGGATTCCTAAAGAAACTACGGTACTTGACGTTGAAAGTGCAAGGAAAGTTATGAAGCTCATCGACTTATTTGAAGAAGATGATGATATACAAGCCGTTTATCACAACCTTGAGCTGACCGATGAACTGATGGAACTGCTTCAGAAATAATTTATTGGCGGCCTATAATTTCATGGACGTGAGCTGGGTCAAAGTGTATGTGTAGCAATCAACTCATTAAAAAGGTTTAAATCAGAGAATTGAGTCCACTATATTGTACGAACAACGGTACCCCCAATTCCCCAATTCGCATACTGGTTGCAATGATGGTACTTAAAGAGGCCGAAGGGTTAAGCGACCATAAGATTTTTGAGAACTGCCGCTTTAATATGCTGGTTCGCAGTGCTTTAGGATTGCACAATGCAGATGACCCTTTACCTACTGAATCAACGTATTATTTATTCCGAAAACGCATCCTGGAATATGCAA
>Ga0209123_1002608_pt1 | contig 14867 bp, 25 predicted proteins | sample BarGraIncu00431A_FD_184500 | JGI IMG/M metagenome (GOLD analysis project Ga0209123, IMG submission 184500) | Arctic peat soil microbial communities from Barrow, Alaska, USA - Barrow Graham LP Incubations 004-31A (SPAdes) (version 2) | ecosystem: Environmental > Terrestrial > Soil > Wetlands >...
CTATTAAATTTAAGTGTGAAACGCTTTAAGTGGTAGTAAGTTCTCTCTTGTTTTTTTTATTTTTCTTTTTTCTTGGCTTTTACAAATATTGTTCCTTTATCCTTTCATCATATATTTTGTTTTTAAAGTAAATATTTAGTTTATCAGCCACTACTTGTTTATTATTTATTATGATAATTGCGGTTTCATCCTTTAGGCATCTGACTTCGTTTGGTGTATATAATTTTTTAGTTTGCTTGTTATATGAAACTGTTGTTTTATCGCCTGTTCTACTTTCTGAACTAACTGTAATTTCTGTATCTCCACTAATTGATGAAATATATTCTAGTGTATATGGTTCGCTTATCCCTCCTAAAATTACTTTGGTGGTCAAATTATTGCAAATATTATACGTTAGATCCTGGCCATATATTTTAAATAACTGACGAACATCATGTATACATAAATTTAAACTGAAATTTCGGCTCCTGGCTGCGGTTATCGTGTGGTTAAATGAGGGCAAAAAGCCTAAATTCGCAAATTCATCTAAAAAATTAAAAATAGGTAAACAATTATTGTTATTATCGTAATAGTCAAGGTTTACGTCTATTAATTGACTAAATATAGTTGCCATAAGTGGGGCCAAATAGTCCGCTTTTGTTTCCGGGTAAATAATATATAACGCTATAGGCTTTTCTCTTAAATATTCGGGCCTAAATTCATTTTTAGAAGTAACTTTTGTTATTTTATAGTCTAAAAAGCTTTGTAATGCACTTGCTAATGTTATTTTTATTGAAGAACTTGCGCCCTTTGCTCCTAATGCGGTTTTAAATATATTCCATTGGTCTATAACTTCGGTTGTGCTATTACTGAATAGTGTTTCTAGTTCCTTATCTGTGTGACTAATGACTATATCTAAAGCGGTTGATATATTGCATTGTTCCCCTCCTGTGTCTTTACAATAAAGCAATGCGGAACATAGCAAGGGGGTTGCCATTGTGTCCCATTCGGCCCCTCCCGAACTTTTATTCGTTGATGATAAACTAGCATTACTAACTAATGTTTGCGCTAATTTCCTTATATCTGTTATGTCATTGCATATTGCTAAAGGGTTATATCCAATACTATTACTAGGATCTAAAGGCGATAATATTAAAACCTCTCTTTTACAAATATTCCTTTGATACCAACTACTTATCCTAAAAAGTTCTCCTTTTACGTCTGATATTATTAAGCTACTTCTAGGGAAAAAATTACTTAATAGGTTAGGTATATATATTGCGCTGCTCTTATAAGATCCAGTTTTCCCAAATATCCCTACATGTCCAAACATACTTTCGAATGATAATTGTATGTTTTTACTTAGCTTAATACCGTTTATACCTAAATATCTTTTAATTTCCTTTGCTTTTCCTACATATGCGGTACCTGTTTTTTTAGTTTTCTTGCCCTGGAAATATAGCATTGCGGTTATTTGTAGGCCACAACCGGCTAGAGCCATTTTTAGTAATATCATGCTAGCAACTAAAGGATCCATAATAATAAAACTCCCTTTTAATTAATTGGAATAAAAAATACTAAAATTGAAAACTATATATAAGAGGTGATGTTATGATAATTTTAGGAATTGTTGAAATGGTTATCGGTGGTGCCGGTGTTGTAAGTAGTGCAGCATATATGTTTTATTTGTTAAGCAACGCACTTTAAATACTTGTTATAGTGGTAATATATTCAATTACTTAATTAAAGTTGCTTGTCCATATAATAAAGTTTAAGAAATATAAACTATATTTACAAAAAAAATAAAAAGTTAGTCTATTTCAACTAACTCAAATATATCTTCTAATTTCATATTTAATTTTTTAGCTAGTCTAAAGGCCTGGTCTAAAGTTACTTGTTTTTTATTATTTTCTAATAAAGAATAACTACTTTTACCCAGGCTTAATAATTCCCCAAATTCTTTAGCGGTTTTATACCCTAAACTTAAACGTATTTGTAATAGTTTATTTTTAACCATGTTACCACCTACTTTAATTTTAATATTCGATAACTTGGGTGTATTTCCCTTTTATACCTGACGTTTAATTATTAATATTTTTTTATATAGTTTTGAATTTAGCACACGTTATGTTAATAACGTATAAGTGCGCTCTTACTTATTTTACACCTCGTCTAAAGCATTGGTATATCTACGTTTTATAGCATTTTTTTGTAGTTTTGCACCACTTTTTATAAAATAATGAGTGTTTGCACCACTACATAAACCATTGACGTTACTGGCTTTGCCGGTGATCTGTAGACAAAAATGCACCGCCCTTATCCCGCCTTTTATGTTTTATATACTATTTTCTCTTTTACATTGCAATTGATCTATTCATTTTTATTATAATGTCTTTAGTAAAACTACATAAATATTCTGGTGTTAATTTTAGCTTTTTACTTACTGTAATATTTGTTAGGCCCTCAAAATATCTTAAATTAATTATTCTTAATTCCTTTTCATTTAGACTATTTAAAGCTAATTCAATATTATTTATATTATAGGCTGCAAATATTTGTTGATCCTGGCCCAAATTAGGGTTTTTAGATACTGCTTTTAATACTTTGAAGTCCTTCAATAATTGCACTGTTTTTATTATATTCGCATCTCTTTTCATTTTGTGATCCTCCCTCTATAAGGCTATTAAATAAGTTATTTATATTTTTATATTTTTTTTCTTGATGTTCCTGGCCTAATTCGTCTTTGTATTTTTTTAAAGGTGTTACATATATCTTTTGTTTTAAATGTCGCATACCTCTATCACATTCATATTTTGCCCTAATTGGTGTAATATTTAATATGTCTGCTATTTTAGGAATACTTAACGGAATAGCGCAGCATAAACCATAATTAAACTCTATTATTTCACGCTCTCTTAAGGTGTTAACCTTTAACATACTTTCTTTTAGGGCCACTCTTAACTCTCTTTGGTATAATACTTCTACTATATTTTTTTCCAGGTCTTCTTTACTGGTTATATTATCAATTAAAGAAGCTGCCCCCTCTGATGATATAGGCTCATTTAAACTTATTTCATCACTAGTATTCTTTTGAATTATAAACCTACTGGCCCTTTGGTTTATCCAATTAACCGCATATGTAATAAACTTTGCTTTTTTTATATTATTGAAGTCATATTTCTTAGCTGCAATTACTAGTCCTATACAACCCTCTTGAAATAGATCTTCTTTATCGAAACTATTTGAATTTATGTAAAACCTACTTATAACTTTATGTACAATACCTTTATTATTTACTATAAGCCTTTCCAGGGCCTGTTTATCTCCACTTTGATATAATTGTACTAGTTCCTCATTGCTTACATTCTCCACGTTTAATAGCCCCCTTATATAAGTAAAGGGCCTATAAGCAATTAAGCAAATAGCCCCTTAATGGATAACTTTATTTAATTTCTAAACCTACACAAGTAAGATCCGCTGCGGTTACAACTAAAGGATCAAGTCTGTTCATTTCTGTTAAAACTTCTTGTATTGCTGCCGCTTTAACGTAAAATTTTCCGTAATGTGTTATATAATGCTCTCTTCTTGTTTTCATAAAACTAACTATTGTTGCCATTTCCATTAATAAAACCACCTTTTAATTTATTTATTTTTTTCATTGGTAACTATTTTAATATTTTCCCTCTGCTGCCATTAGTTCTTTTGCTAGTTCGGGGTTATTTTGAAATATTATTCCTTGTTGTGTGAGGTTGAAATTCTCTTTGGAAAAAGGGTTTTTCTCTCCAACTTTTAAACTTTTAGGCAATACCTTAACACCATTTATTGCATTTTTTAATGCTTCTATATTCGCATTGGTTGTATCTACATTACTAGTAATTAAAGGCTTGACCAATTCTAAAGGTAATATTTTTGCATTTTCTGTTGTTAAATAATGTTCTAGTATAATTTCTTTTTTTAAACTTTCCAAGTCACTCATTACTTCATACCTCCAAATATTGTGTGGGTTTGTGTTTGCAATTCAAGGCCTTTTTCTTGTGTTCCTGGTACATTAAACAGATCCCATTTATAACCGCCACCGCTATTTATATACCTTGTAATTACATTGGAATAAGGTCTTAAAGTTTCATAAATTGTTGCTTTTGTTTCACTCGTCATATATTCACTAATACTATCTATATCACTTCTAGTGCTTTTTAATTGGTTTGTTATTTCTAAATAATTATCTATTTTTTGTAAATAAGCTAGTCTAAAATTATCAATTTCTTCTAAAGCTTCTTTTACTTTTAACTCTTCTACTATGTAATTATTTACTTGTGCTTTTACATCTTCATTATCTAGTTTAACGGCCGGTATTTTCATTAAACCAATTTGATCTTCTAATACATCAATAATATATACTAGCTGCTCTTTCTCTTTTTTAAGTTCCCTCAACTTTGAGAATTCCTTTTCCTCAAAACTACAAGCGTATGCACTTGATGTCTCTTCTATTTCAGCATTTTTTACTTTTAGTTTTTGTGTATTTATGTATAAAGCTTCTTTTTTATCATCTATTTGTTTTACTCTAGCTGCCACCTGGTTTTTAACTGTATCTATGAATTTAATATCGCTCATTCTTTCAACTCCTTAATTATTGTTTAACTTTATCTTAATTATACTACTTAAATACGAACAATGCAAGTATTTTACATAAATATTTTAGTAACATTACAAACGTTAATACCTAAATATACATTTATCGTTCGTATTTGTAAAATATATACATTCTATATTGTGTAATATCGTATTACGTTTCTTATGCGTTCGCATTAAAGGCTATTGCTCATAGTTAAGTGAATTAGTAAAATTTAATTAAGTGCTTAACAACTTTTTATTATTATGGTGTTTTTTATTGTATATGTAGGCACTGACTAGGTTTAATATAGTTTACGGTATAATTATATTAAAATATATTAAAGTGTCTTAGAATGGCTTTAAATGAGTTGTAAAGGTACAGTATATTTTTTACTTATTAAAGGAATTTATGTTAATTTGTAGAAGTTATTATATATAAAATAAAAGGGGTGATACTGTGGGACTTTTTAATAAAGAAGATAAGCCAAAATTAAGCCAAATAGATAAATATAAAAGTGAAATTAGTGAGTTTTTACTTCAAGGTGAGGTAATTGAAAACATTTATCCGTTAATAATTGACTATTTATGTATTACTAGTAAACGGATAATATTTGTAGACAAAGTAATAAGCCTTAAGGAGCCAAAAACTACAATTTATTCTGTACCTTATAAGAATATTATGAGTGTTGGACTAGAAATAAATTTAAAGGCGGTTGTAATAACGGATGAACTCAAAATAATTACTTTAGGTGCGGTTTATAATTTAAAGTTTTTAAGGGCCACTGGTGTAATAATAAAAGATATATATAATGAATTGTTGGGGAAAATACTATAAATTAATATGAAAATATGCAAAAAAATAATTTTTTATATGTTAAATTGAGTTTTATATACTTTAGGGGGCAAAAATGTTTAAAAATTAAAAAAAAATATCACTACACTAACATACACCGCCCCTCATTCTCCTGTGAAGGGTACCCCCTAACCTAGCCTATACCCTCATTACATTAAAAAAAGAAGTTGAATTAATAACCTCTTTTTTTATTATTTATATATTATTTTTTATATTTTTTATATTTATTTATTTATTTATTATTTATTTATATATTACTATTTTTATTTAATAAACTTTGTACCTTACCGAACACTATCTTATTAACTATGATAGGTTGGTTGCCCTCTTGCCTTATGTCTCCATGCCTTAACGTTCCCTTGTAGTAGTCGTTAGTTAGTATGTCCTTAATGCTCTGCTTACTGAATAGCTTACCTCTATTAGTTGTGTGTCCCTCTGTGTCCATGTAGGCCTTAACCTTACCCAGGCTTTGCAACTCTATATACTTCTTATATATAAGCGTTACTGTAGGCTCTGTCACTGTGTCTATTACTATCTTACTATTATCCCACCTATAACCTAGAGGTGCTACACCACACGCCTTATCCCCTGTCTTAACCTTTGTACGTCTACCCTTTGCTAACTTTAATGATATGCTCATTCTCTCGTACTGGTCTAATAATTCCATCATGCTATTAATTAAGAAGTCGTTAGGATCCTTATTATATATTGAATAGGTCGGCTGCTCTATGCTTATTATGTCGGCCTTATCCTTTTCTATTTCTTTTCTAACTAATACCTTTACAATATCACTTCTCCATAGTCTGCTAGTATTTAATATTACTACTCTATTGATACCATTAAAGCTACTTAATAGGTCATTTAAGCCTGGTCTATCTGCAATGGTACCACTTACACCCTCGTCACTAAATACCTTTACTAGATCCAGGCCATTAGTAATACAATACTTTTCTATTTCCTGTTGTTGTGTTTTAAGGCCAAAACCTTTTTCAACTTGGGTTAATGTGCTTACCCTTATATATCCATATACTTTATTCATACTTAACACCCTCTCACTATTTCTTATACTTTATATTATATATAATAGCTTAATAAGTGTCAAGTATTATTCATTATAGTTTACACTTTACATTAAAATATGTTGGTGTATATAGGTTTATTATGGTTTTATCTTATCATATCAAGGTATAGTATTTATAATAGATCCTTTTTAGTTAAAATACTATTAAGATATTATTAATGTCATTACTAGGGCCACTATTTTAATGCTTATTATATTAATTTGTTTGGATCATATCCCAGGCTTAACAATTGAGCGTCAACATCCTCTTCTAAAAGTGTAACTGTTATGCTAGTTCCAATGGTTGTAATTTCCTTTCGTTCCACAAACATATTAAGGTGTCTACCTAGTATTTCACTAGCTTTGATACGATCTGCATTTCTTGCGGTTGGATCTGTCATAATGCTTTTTAGGTTGGTTACAATTTCAATAACATTGATGTTAAATTTATCTGTGCAATTATCTATTAGGTCGTTTATATATCCTTTTATGTTTGTAGAAGATAGTAATTGTGATGCATTACTTTTACACGTATTATCACTTAATTGCTCTCCATATGCATTTCGATAACTTTGAAGTCCATTCATGTTAACTATGTAATTCCTACAAAATTCCTTTTGCTTATCATTTAGTTTACTCTCTGTTGCTACTACATCATTTATAACGTTACTTGCCATTAATATCACTCCTATTATTTGTTTTAAGCACTCTCACATCAATTCTAAAGCACTTTTATATTTAACTATGTAATTGTATTACTATGCTCTTATATTCCCTTTAAACTCCCTCTGTGGTTATGCTATAGTTCTTATATGTCTTACCTTTATAAACTTCTCTTATATTTACTGGAAATAGTATATCTGTTACTAAATAATTGAGTTTTAATTCTAAATTCAATGTATGTAAATACTTCTTTTCCATTTCCTCTAACGTTATATAACTATTTTTCATAATACATTTCCCCCCATAGACATTATTATATAAAAACGTTTAACACTTAATTATTTTAGTTGCGTACTTTTGAGCCATTAACTCCGGGAATAGATACCCCTTACTTGTTGGTGTTATTACATGTCTCGTATCTTTCAATATTTTAAACTGTTGTAACCAGTTCTTGGCCATTATATAGATAACTTCATAGTCGCCTTGTACATACAACCAGGTGTTGTCCTTACGCTCTATTCCACTAGGTACATATATCTTATTACCTGGGTGGCTCTTTTCCGCATACTCTATGTAGAGGTTACCTGTTTTCTTTCTCTTATCATCAAACTTTATTTCTATACCTGATCTACTCTCGCCTTTAGTGTATTGGTATTTTCTGCTGCTATAACAATTTAATACTATACCAACGTCATAAAGCTTCTCCATTACAAAGTCCTGGTACTCTAAAGCCTTTTCTAACTGATCCTTATAATACTTACTATAGTCTTGTGCTATATTCTCCATGTACTATACTTGAGAAGCTTTTGCTTCACCTTTCATTAATATTTTCTTGGCCCAACTTCTTTCTACATATACTTTAGCCTGTTCTTTATGTTTTGAGTAATATTCTCTACTGTATGCGTTCTTTGCTTCTCTTATCTGCTCTGCTATTGTTTTTACCATCTATGTTAATACCTCCGTATATTTTATTTTGTATATCATTCTTAAATTCTACTAACTCTCTATAATTTTTATAACTTTTCATATGCACTACTAGGGTTTATGGTTTTGACCTTTCGGACACTTTTTATATATGGCTTTAAACCTTTAAGAAAAGGAATAATTAGGATAACAAATATCACTAAATAGGCCAGGGTTTAGTATAGTATTCTTTATTATGTAGTATATTTAGGAATTTCACCCTTCAAGCCCTTGCTATTGCTCATTCTTGTAAAGTAGCTTATTTGCTTGTTTTGATGAAATTCTATGATACATAATAAAGAGTTATTTTTATTGTTTTAATGAAATTTCGTACTACATAATAAAGGTTTATCTATTTTTGACATTTTTACATTCACCCTTTAATTTTCTGATGCTTACTATACTATTTTTATTGAATTGATCCTTTATGTCCTTAGTTTCTAGTAAATAACTACATGCTATCTCTAAACAATTACTACATTCCAGGTTGCATATTTGAAAAGTCTTTATATCATCAATTTCAATTACAAATTCAATATTTAAAGCATTAATCCTATATTTATTAGGTTTTTTAATATATCCATTATTCGATAATACATTGCTTTCAGTGATCTGAATTTTGCCCTCACTCTGTAATTTTTCTAATTGCTTCTTTAAACTTCTTCTATCTTGGCCATTAGCCCCCGCTTGTCCCATTTGTTCATACGTCATATAGAATAGTCCTGTTATGTCTCCATATGCCTTACAATGAACATATAAGATAAAATATATATGTCTTAATGCTTTACTTTTAATGCTTAGTATTTCTTTAATATCTAAATTGCTTAATGATACATCCCTTTTATTGACTTGCATTTTATAGTCATTTTTATAAATACAATTACAAGTGTCTTTTATGTCTTGCTCTATTTCCTCTTTGGTACTTTTAAATAATTCATTGCTGCACTTCTCTTTTAACCATTTATTTAAAAATATTTTTGTTCTTTCTATTTCAAACCCTTTTATATCTTTAAGATATATTGATATTTCATATAAACTTTCATGTCTTGAACCTTGCACGCTTATTCCTTGCTTTATAAGTTTTTCAATGTCATTTACCTTATTATCAATAGTTTTATTATATCCAGGTAAAGGCTTAACGCTTTGTTTTAAGTCTTCTATTTCAATTATGTCATTGCTCTTTAAATAATTAGGAGCAAAGTTTATTTCTACTGCTTCAAATATCGGTTTTGCATCTATTGGCTTAATGCTTTGGATATACTCCAAACTGTCTTTGACCGCTACACCATATTCATTACAATAAAAACAATAATTGTTCATTCCATCATTATTTTTAAAATTAATTCCTAAAGGCAATTTAACCGCCTGGTTACTGTTTCCTCTGCACTCTACTTCATTTTCTTTATATCCTGTGTCTGCTAAAACAACATGATAAAATTTATTTATAATATCTTTTGGTACCAATTCTTTGAAGAATATTTCTATATGATAACCTTTAAGGCCACTAAAACTACAATGTATATTTTCTTTTGGTATATAATGTGCTATTGAATTTACTACGCTTTCAAGCATATCAATATCAAGTTTATCAATATCAAAAGTTATGAATTTACTGTAGTTGCTCGGCATATATACTCCTATGGTTTTTTTATGTCTTAGGTGATCTGTTACGTCTTTATCACATAAAGCATATTTACGTTTAAATGAATTGCTTAAAACGTTATTAGTTTTCTCTACCGTTACCCACTGGCCACTTGAAGACATTTGAATAAATTTATTTCTAGTAGTTATATAAAGCTCATTTATTTTTTGTATCGCTTGTTTTTCACTATAAAATTCTTTTTCATATTCTTTTAAATAGTCTTCATATTTAATTTTATGTGTTGCTTCAATGTGTCTTTTATTAGCTACTTTTAATTCACATATTTTGCATAACATTAGCTGCCCCTTTCTTTTAGGGCATATAAAAAGCCCTTCTAGTTATTTAAAACAAGAAAGGCTCCCACATATAAGCTATATTAATTATCATTATGTTTCTATTTTTTACCATTTGTAACTGAAACTTAACAAATATAACACAAATTGCATAAATAAAGTTTGCTATATTGAATAGTTTTAGTCTATAATGAATATAAATAGTAATATAAAAGTAACGAATAATTACTTATATGTTTTAAATGAGAAGCTTATAAAAACTAACTTGCCGGTCTGTTTTATAAGCTTTATACCTTTTTTGGTTTTTTAATATATATTATACTTCTATTTCTTTTTCTACTTTATATTTCCTATTTCTTATTATATCACAATTAACTACTATAAATCTCACATAAACTTCACAAAAAGTACTAAGAAAGTCACATCTTTTACTTTACTATGGTTAATAATTTGCCTGGTACTGTGTCCATATATAAAACCTCTGGAATATATTCAATGTCCCACACTTTCCAAACTTTCTTAAGTGTACTCTTTATAATTTCTTTGTTGGCTAGATAGTCTGATAATGGAAAACAATTATTCCAATAGTGTTCTGCAATTCCTTTTATTACGTCTGTAGGGTATTTATTAACTAGTCCTGACGTTATAAGATCCAATAAAGATAGAGGTGCCACAAATAACTTTTCTGCTATCAATTCACTTGAATTAACTTCAATTTCTAAATTGCGCCATTTATCGGTTGGAATATGATCTTCTTTAAGCGTAAAAAATATACATTTTTCTCTATCTATCATGTTTGAAGGGTATTTATTATGTGGCTTATATTTGTTTAAAATATAATTTATATCCTCTGTGTATATATCGTCAGTACTTTGTATATCTCGGCTTAAATTCATTTCACATTCTTTCCATATTAAGCCGTTTTCTAATATCTTTTCTTTAAAACAACTATTACTTTTATGCACTAATATATTCATTACTTGTTGCTCTCTTCATCACAATATCTTTTATATTCAATTGCTACACTTTTATATAAATGTTCTTTTACATATTCTTCTTTGTAATATAATTTTACCATTTTATTATAAGCATTAATTAAAGTAGCTGCTGCTTTATAGTCTATAGTGTCTTTTGGTTCTACCTTGTCACCGTTAGCCATTACATACTCGCCTGGCTTTGAATATGTAGTTGCACACATAAAACATAACTCTATTTCTTCTCTTATCCTATCAAGCATATGGTCATCCATTATTTATTACCTCTCTTTGCTTCTTTGAAGTCTTCCTCATAACATTCGTTATAACTATTGTTTGGATCATCATTCTTTAACTCTTCCAGTGCTTCAATTTCACTTTGTATAGAATTTTCACGCCCTAAATATTTATATTTTGTTTCATCATTCAATTTATTATATTTTTTTAGCATTTCATAAAGATATTTAAGCTTTACATCAAGCCTATTTTCCATTGTTTATCCCCTCTTTATTTGACTTATAAACTATTTTACCATCAATTTTTATATATAATATTTCCTCTTTTACCCCAACTTTTTCAATTTTGTTATTCATTATTATTTCCCCCTTAGTATTTTAGTTTTTTCCCCGGTTACTATTTACTTTCTTTTAAAAATTCAATTACCATTTTCATTAATTGATCTTGCATTGTAGTTTTATTTTTAATACAAGCGATCTTAAATTCTTCATGTAAATTTTCATCTTCAAACTTTAGTTTTACTGGCTTCATGTTTTCACCTCTCCATTTGTTTATTTTTGGTAGCATTGCGCCGCCTGGTAATTTAAGATATGTAGTTAGGTTGTATCGACTTGTTATATATAATATACCATATGACTCATTTGATGTCAATGACTTATTTGAGTTATTTATAAATAAATATCGACAAGTTAATAAAATATAGTTTATGTATGATGATAATTTCATATATTAAACAAGTTAAAACGTAGTATAAGCCCACTTAAAGCCTTTACAGTGACGTTATAAACTACATTAGGTGTAATTGGTAACGGACTATTATAAAGCTTTAAATAGGCTTAATTATGTATTTATTTATTAGAATATTTTTTCATATATTCAATTAGTGACATGGCCATTAGATCTTGCATTGTGTATTGACTATTATCTTTACAGAACTCTTTAAACTCTGCTATTACACTAGGATATATTTTAAAACCTCGTGTACTAGCTGCTTCTGTTAGCTTATCCCTATCAATATTTATTATAGGTATTTCAATATCAATTATATTTTCTTTCCCTCGCTGCTCTTTATACCACGCTAACATTTCAACAAGGTTGTTTTTCATATCTTCAAATTCAATTATTGCTAAGTCTGTTTTAAGAGTTTCACTTTTTATAACTTTGGTTTCACTCTCATTATATTTATTAGGAATAACTAAAGTATCACTATTGTAATTAATTTTATTATGTATGGTTTTATGAGGTGTAACTATAGTATCTCTATTGTAATTTAGCTTCTCTATATCATCACTATCATATTGAAAAGTTGACTTATTATAAGTAATGTTTGTATCTTTTATAGTTTCTGAAAAGTCTTTTCTATTTATTTTAAATTGTCTAATAAATGTATCTGTATTTATTTTCTCTTCCTGGCTTCGGACTCTATTATCTAAGGTGTTTTTATTTATAGCCTGTGCTATTTCAACGAGTTCCGGCATTGTTAAATTTAATTTTTTAGCTTTTGACATATTTAATTCTCCTTTACAACTATAGTTTCACCTTAGTAATTCTATAAATAATATAAAAAACCTCTATGTATTTTATGACAATTAAAAAAAGCTAACCACATTACGCAGCTAACTTTTATTATAAATAAATTAATTTATATTCGTATAACCATCCATTCTCAAAATTCTTTGTTTGTAAATTTCCCACTCTTTAAAACAATTTCTATAATTTGATAACTCATGTTCTTCAAATTCTAAAATACTAGTAATTTCAATACAAATTTGTGTTACATTAAGAGTACAATTAAGTCCACTTTCCTCGAAATGTTCTTGGCCTATTATCCGTATAAACCTATTTAAGTCACTAAAATTAATATATACGTAAGCAATTACCCTGTCCCCGGCTTCTTTTAATTCCGTTTTGTTTTCTTTTAAAAAGTCGTATAGATCTGCATTTACATCCATATTTTAAACCTCTCTTTATTTAATTTAGCTTTAGTAATTCTACTTTAGTAATTCTACCTAGCTTTATTAATTCCTCTAAACTAAAGATAACCGCAACAAATACATTGAGTTTCTCCAGGGACACGCTCCGTAGTTAAACTCAATGCATTTATTGTGGAATATATTTTATTTTTCTCTTTCCCGGTCTTTGGCTTTCTCCTGGCACCTACCTACAATTTTTATTAGATCCTTTTCAGGTATTTTATATAATTTTGAAATAACTTTTATGCTTTCTTTAAATAAAAGATCGTGTTCCTTTGCTTTACTCAAAACTTGAAGTAATTTTACGTTCTGCAGCTTTAATTTTTCTTTTTCCTGGCCCTCTACATATTGATAATTTTTATAAGCGGTTAATGTGTTTTTAGTTTCTCTTAATTGGATCTTAACCAGTTCTTCATTTTTGGCCTTTGCTAATACTTGACCCTTATCTTTTTCATTTAATGACTTAGTGATAAAATTATAATATTGTTTAATAGAAATATGAGAAGCTTTTGACCCTTTAAGGCCCCTAGAAAGCGTTTTAAAGGTACTTTGAATGTGTTGGCTATAATTGGTCTGTAATTCACTTAACGCTAGTCTACCACCGAAAAAATGGTTGTTGCTCATTACTCTTTTCCCTTTTGCGTTTTCATAGTCTACACTAACTAAAATATGCAAATGTGGGTTCGACTCATCCAAATGTAGAACACAATATATAACATTATCAGAATAAGTTTTTTTAAGCCATTCAACATTTAATTGCAGCCACTTTTCAAAGTCGGGTTTACTTAAATTCTGAAAAAAACTAGGTGATGCGGTTATTATTATATCTCTGGCTATACAACTATCTTTACGTGTTTTAACTCCTTTAATACGTTGATCCAGGTTATTATATATATTCGCATCCCCTATTAGTATCCTATTTTCATATGTCTTCGTACTGTCTGCGTTTTCCACCTGGCCCTCTCTCTCCATGTGATACTCCCAACCTTCTACGGCTTCTAACGAATAAAACTTTTTATCTACTCTTATTATTGTGTATTGAATTGGTTGGCTTGAACTTCTAAAGGTTACGTTTTTAGCTTCTGTATAGTCAATAGCTTTATTATCGGCCCCTATTATCATTTAATAACTCCTTATAAATTGCTAATTATCTTATAACTTTAATATTTCATCCAGGCTCTCGTCAATTGTAGTTTTATTTTCTGTTTCTGCTTTGCTAGGGTTCATTTTTAATAACTCCATATTTCTTAATGATCTATTAAATTTCTTTTGTAATTCTGTATTTTCTTTTGTTAGCTGCTGCACTTGTATATTTTGTTTGTCTTTGCTCTCTCTTATTTGTAATATTTCCATTTCCTTATTAATTTTAAATTTATTAAATATCTTATTTATGTCCTTTGCATCTATCCCCTTAAATGCAATTCCTCCAATTCCAAAACCTAGTAACGTATACCCAAAATAAGTTATAATTGATAGCATAGTTTAAAACCTCCTATTAAATTTAAGTGTGAAACGCTTTAAGTGGTAGTAAGTTCTCTCTTGTTTTTTTTATTTTTCTTTTTTCTTGGCTTTTACAAATATTGTTCCTTTATCCTTTCATCATATATTTTGTTTTTAAA
>Ga0209123_1002609_pt1 | contig 14853 bp, 13 predicted proteins | sample BarGraIncu00431A_FD_184500 | JGI IMG/M metagenome (GOLD analysis project Ga0209123, IMG submission 184500) | Arctic peat soil microbial communities from Barrow, Alaska, USA - Barrow Graham LP Incubations 004-31A (SPAdes) (version 2) | ecosystem: Environmental > Terrestrial > Soil > Wetlands >...
CGTCGGGCCGTTCGGCCTGGCAAAGCTCTTCAAAGCCCACCATGATCTTGCCGGTTTGCTGCGCGTGGCTGCCACCGCCAGCGGCCATGAACACATCTGGCTCGGGGATGCCAAGCTCTTCAAAAAACACGTCGTTCATCTCACGGTCGAAATGCTGGCCGGTGTGGATGAGCTTGAAAGCCAGGCCGCCATGCGCCTGCAAGGCACGCACGATGGGCGCGATCTTCATGAAGTTGGGTCGCGCGCCGGCGACCAGAAATAGTTTTTTCATCATGCGATGGCTGCGTCTGCCTCAACTTTTGGCCAGTACCGGTCCACCAACTCCTTGGTGTTGCGAATATTGCCCCGGCTGGACGCGCCAAACACAATGGCTTCAATGTTGGGCTGCTGACAAATCCACTCAATGGCTTCCTTGGGCGGGATCGCACCAGACGCAAACACCGACATGGCAATGGCCCGAAACTTCTTCTCGCGCAATGCTTTCTCATACGCCGCAAAGCCACCGCACATCCGAAAACCAATCTTGTTGATGTTGCTGCAAACAATCGGGTTCTCTGTGCCCAGCTCTTCCAGCACGTCCAGCAGCATGGGCATGTTCATGGTGATAAAGCCTGGCTCGGCGTTGTAACGCGTCTTGACGTGGTTGGCAAAAATGCGCAGCGCCTCTTTCATACCCATGCCCAAAAGCAGGTCCACCACCACGTTTTGCAAAAAGATCACCGGGGTTTTCAAGCCTTCAAACATCTTCATCTCGGCATCAATCAGCAGGGTGGTCACGCCTTCGATGTCTTTCTTGGCCAGTGACATGCCGCCGCGCACTGCCGCATTCAAAAAGCCTTCGTCAGGCATAAAGCGCTTAAGCGTGCCCAGAATGCCGTCTTCCGTCACGGCATTGGCGTATTTGTGGGCGTAAGGCATGCACGGCATGAACGAGAAGTCTTTGTAGCGCACCGGGTCAGCGCGCATGTGGTCGCACACCAGGGCAATGCGGTCGTGTGTGGTGCACATGAAGCTCTTTACGCCTTCGTCCAGCGCATTGTCCAGCACCTCAATGATGGCGTTGATATCCTGAAAGCGCATCGCCTGGGTGCGCGCCTTTTCTTCCGACATGTGGTTGACACCAAAAAACTGGTTGTCACCAAAAAGCAATCGATCCATTTATCTACTCCGATTCAAATTAAGCGGTGACGGCGGCAGGGCGGCCAAACAAAACATGCCACCATTTTTTGGGTGCAGGTGTGGCCACCGGCACGGCAGTGGACGCAGGCGCTGGGCCTCTTTCAGCGTCGGCAATCATCATGCTGATCACCTGGTCTGTCAGCAGCGCATCGGCAAACGAGTTCACGTTGTCATGCGCGCGCTTTTCTTCAATGCAGGTCACAAAGTAGTCCAGCTGGGCCGAATACTCTTCACCACGCAGGTAAAACCACACAGGTTTGGTCATGTCGGTGGTGTAGCGGCTGTTCCAGCCCTGCTGATAGCCTGCGGGCAACGTGGCCGTGTCGCGCAAATACACCTGGCACTCTTGGCGGTCGGCAATGATGCGCCCGGCCGTGCCCCAAATGCTGATCTTGGTGCTCATCTTGCGGTAAGACTCGTCGCTCCAGTTCACTGAAATCTGCGCGCTCTTGCCGTCGTCAAAAAACAGCGTGCCAAACACCTCGTCGTCAGTCTCTTTGCTGAAAATCTTGTTCAGCACCGTGCCGGCCACCGCCTTGGGTGCGCCAAAGTACCAGTTCACCAGGTTCAGCGGGTGGGCCGCGTAGTCATACAAGCAACCGCCGCCCTCACTGCGCTGGGTGCGCCATGACGAACCCTTGGGCTTGAGCACCACCGGGCCATACGCCTCGGCCAGAATGTGTGTCACCGTGCCAATGGCATTGGCGTCGAGCAGGCGCTTGACCTCCTGGAACGCACCCACAAACCGGTAGTGGTAGCCCACCTGATTGACCAGGCCCTTGGCCGCAGCGGTGCGCGTGGCAGCCTCGCCTTCTTTGGTGTCCAGGCAAAAAGGCTTCTCGCAAAACACGTGCAAGCCCTTGGCCAGCGCAGCGCTTACCATTTTGGAGTGCATGCTGGAAGGCGTGGCGATGATGATTGCGTCCAACTCAACCTCTGCCAACATCTTGTCAAAGTCTGTGTACGTGGGCACGCCGGTGTACTTGTTCAGCACATCCAGCACATAGCCGGTGCCATCACACACGGCGGCCACCTTCACGCGCGGGTGCGCATTGATCATGGCGTGATGGGACATGCCCATCTTTCCTAAACCTACTACTGCTAACCGTATCATTCTCAACTCCCAAAAAATTGCTTATTTAAAAACTGCCTTCAATGACGTCAATGTGCCTGCAGTTGCCGCTTCGATCACAAATACCAGCGACCACCAGTAGCGCTTGGCCCGCAACTTTGGCTGAAGAATCAAACGAAACGCCCATTCCAATCCCATCGCTCGAATCCATGCGGGTGCCCACGATATGGCGCCAGAGTGGTAGTCGAATGCAGCACCTACTGGCACCATCCACGGCGCGTTGATGCGGCCAAGGTGCCTGGCTACCCAGTCTTCCTGCTTGAGCAAGCCCAGGCCTACCCAAACGATGTCGGGTTGCGTGGCGTTGATCATGGCCACCACGTCATCGTCTTCTGCAGGTGTGAGTGCCCTAAACGGCGGGCAATACGTACCCACTACGTTTAGCTGAGGAAATTGCTCTTTCAGCTTGACGGCCATCAGGTCGGCAACGCCTTCTTTGCCTCCGTAGTAGAAATGCCGCCAGCCGCGACTCTGACCGTAATCACTGCAATCCAGTTGCAGTATGGGGCCGTTATAACGGTTGATCTTCAAGCCCCAAAAGTACCCAGCGGCAATCACGCCAACCCCATCACAAAGCGAGAACTCGGCCCCCTGGATGTAGTCCATATGGCTTGTATTTCGCAAGGCGTGGTACATCGATTCAGTGTTGGTGATGCAGATGGCGCCACCCTTGCGCGCATCTTTGATACGGGATTCAATACCCGCCAAGACGTGTTCATGTGAATCCATTGAAACAGGAATACCCAAGATGGATTGTTTGCTACTTGTTGTCATTTTTAAATGCCGTTGCCCCCCAATCAAACACGCCTGCTACCTCTCAGACGCGACATTGAGACATCGGACAATTCCATCTGTGAAATTCTTCGCCATGTTCTCTAATGTGTATCGGTTTGAGTCGGCGAGCGCCGCTACTTTTAATCGCCGAAGTTGGATGGGGTCGCTGTTCAGTTGCAATACCGTTCTGGCGTATTCCGCTGGGCTATCGGCCATCAGGTAACCGTTTTCATCATGACGCAAATAAGCAATCTCCGGGCCGTGTCGGGCATTGGCTGTGGTTAATAGCACCATGCCCGCGCAAAAGGCATCAACCACATGCAACCCCACAGCGCCAGGATTGAGCATGAAGTCTGCCATCCGGAAATAAAGCGCTTTAGCCGCCCCCTTTTTTACACCAAGCAGATGTAACCACGGGCGCGTTTTTGCAGCCGCAGTCATAAACGGCATTGATGGCCCATCGCCAATCACTATGCAGTGGAAATCGGCAGCCACCCCGTGAATACGATCAACCACATCTACCAAAAAATCCAGCCGCTTGTCCGGGTACAACGAACCACAAAAAATGCCCACGGGTGCTGCTGTCGATATGCCCAAAAGGGTTTTATTGGAAAGCAGATCAACATCGCTGACTGCCGCCAGGTCTTTTTTGAAGCCATCGGTATCAATAGCATTTTCCAAACTAGTTATTTGCGATGACGGGTAACCAGCGGCCTTGACAATATCTACAGTCATTTGTGTATACGCAAACCACCAGTCAACTCTCGTCAGCATTAGTCGTTTCCATCGTTCACGCAACCCATTGGGCGCAGTGCTTTGAAAGTTGGCACCATGGCCCCAATAGGCAACCATTGGCCCGCCAAAAAGGCGCGTCAGCAGAAGCGAGTAATTGGACAATATACGGTTTTCTTGCATGACCACTACCAGGTCGGCATCGCGCAAATATGCTGGAAATGGTTGCCAAATCCAATCGCGTTCGCCAATCTCCCAAACATGGTTTTGGACCTTGTCAGCCCATGCCACGGTACCCTCGTCTTTCTTGGCTTGTTCACGTCGTGTAGCCTGGCCATGCACAAGGTGGAGTTGAACGCCCTGGCAAGCACAGTTAACTTTCAGTTTTTCAAAAAAAGCCGTTCGGTAGTGCAGTAACCTGTGCTGCAGAATGACGACTTTCTTCATGTCTTTTCAAGTGGTGTGAGCGCGGGCTCAATCACACATTGGTCGTAGCCGCGTTCCGAAAAAGAAAAACAACCATTGCGTATGGCGGCCTCATGCCGCACGATTGTTTGATCGTCCGCAAAGCGTCTGCCTATCACTTTGGCTGGTACACCAGCGGCAATTGAGTAGGGCGGTATGTTGTGGGTGACCACACTGCCGGCCGCAATCACTGAACCACGGCCAATCGTGGTACCGGTTAAAACCGTCACGCCATAACCCAGCCAAACATCCGACTCAATGACGGCTTTGACGTCGATGTGTGGGTTTGGAAAGCGGTTGCTGCCTATCCAAGGCGTGTACCTCATGGGAAAACCAACAGCCGTAAAGTTGTGGTCGTGCCGCCCCACAATGGCCACCCGATTGGCCAGCAAACAGTAGTCACCAATGTCGCAATTAGCCTCGATGTGAACTTGCTTACCGATGTAGACGTGGGTGCCAATACGAATCTTTTGGGGTGCCCACAGAAGCGTCCCTTTGCCGACGTGCAAATGGTTGGCAACTGTTAGATACTTCGACTTCCCCATAATAAGTATTTGGGTCTGGATACGTCTAAGCAGGGCGAGTATTGCTGAAATCATAGATGGTCCCGCCTAACCGATTGATACGCCAAACCATGGCGCCATTTCCTGACGAAACTAGACATTCTTGTCATAACAAGCGCAGGCAATGGACTCGTCAAGGCGTCAACCCATCGTACAAACGCTGCGGTCGTCATACCGTCACAGCACAAACGAGGTAAGCGTAGCGTTTCACTAGCATGAGTGACGGCGCCCTTTTGCACAAAATACTGATGGGCATAACCCAAATCACTGGCGATGGATTCAAACGCAGAATTACATCGACCCCAGGGCCACGCTAGGTGACTGAAATTACCATGTGAGGAACCAATTTCAAGCACAAGCGATTGACGAGATAAGCCTAGTTCTATCGCCACTTGGTTTTGTCCAGACTCATCCAATGGCCAGCGTGCATGGCTGTGGCTATGTGATTGGAGCGCGAAAAACCCCGAATCCCTTAATTCGCGTGCTTCTGGCCATGAGAGTGTGTCCCCGTAAGTGCCATGCATGCCCGAGACATCTCTCATTCGGCCAGTGATCAAAAAAGCCGTTCCAAAGAAGCCATACTTGGCAAGTACGGGTAATGCTTCCGTTAGACATGAGCGGGAGCCGTCATCAAAAGTAATCAAAACCGACGACTCGTTCGGCAGCTGCGCAGCAGATAATGCGGCCTCAAAGGCAGAAAGAGAAATAGCCTTTATGCCGCGCTTATGCAGATATGCCATGTGCTCGCCGAATACCTCTGGCGACGTGGCGTTGGCACCTGTACCGATATGGTGGTAGAGGAGGATAAGTAGCGGCTTAGCTTTCAATTTTTGTCTAACTGTTCGAGTTCATATTTTTCGATCAAAAAGAGACCACTTACCTCTGATAAACCCGAGGCTGGCAGTTTTATGGGTTTGGGCCACATTTCAACAAATTCCTCACGACTCATGAGTTCTACGTAAATGAATGCACGCTTTCTTGGCAAAGATGTCGACGGTGCCAGACCCGCGTAGAGGTGACTCCATGCATTGACCTTGAAATCTGCAGCAAAGTCTCTAGTGCCGCAGTGCGGAAGCGCATACAAATTCGTTGACGCATCACGCACCATAATCTTTTCAAAAAATGAGAATCCAGTGCCGTGGGGTGGGCACGCCGCAGATTCAGGTCAAAGTTTTGCATCATTATCTCTGTCGGGACAAACTTCGCTTGATACGGCGAACCTCGCCTGCAATCAACTTGATATACGGCCATACAAAATAGATCGGCCAGGCAGGGCCACCATGTCTGCGGGTAAAGTGCCCCCAAGAACGTGGCGGCAATCCTTTGCGAGACATCATTTTTTTCCAACGAACTGACAACGGTAAGGTGGCATCCCGGTAGGTGCCCGATATGGTGTTATTCGAGCAATGACCGACAAAACCCGGCGCGACAAAGATACGGAACCCTTTCGCGCGGATACGCAAAGCATAATCAGTGTCGCCCATGGCGTGTTCGAAAACCGGGTCCAGATTACCGACCGCTTGAGCAATTTTCAGAGGGATTAGTACAAGATTTCCGTTCATTACTTCGCATTCCACCGGCTTCGTGGCGCTCCATACCTTGCTATAGGTGAATCTGTGTAATCTGTTTGGTGAAACTGAGCCTCCGTAGGTCAGCCTGCCCGTCGCACGGTCAGCGGTTGAGCCAACTACGATGACCGTTTGGCTGAGCCTCAACCTCAATGTGCCAAGTGTGTCCAAAAGGTTCGAAAGCGCATTTTCGACAAGTAACGTGTCATCGTTGATCCAGAGAAGATAATCTGCCCCCCGCTGCATGGCCGTCGCCTGTGCTTGATACATCCCGCGATTCCAGAACAGCGAGCCGTCACCGCGCTCCAACGTCACCCATGGGAAGGCCGCCGTTACCGCCGCAGCCGTGCCGTCGGTGCTGGCATCGTCCACTAGTACGGCATCAAGCGACACGCAAGCGTGACGTGCGGCCAACTCGAGTCGGGCCAGGCATTCGAGTGTGTTCACCTTCCGGTTGTAGGAAGTGAGGAGCGCAGTGACCCGATTTCGGGTGCAGCTTAAATCAAGGTGCCCGCCAACTGCGCTTCGCGTGTTATCGGGTGCATGTATATCCATATATTCGGCGCTCCTATTTACAGAGCATGAAATGCTCTATCAATATTCATGGTTTTGTATCCGGCATCAAGGTAAGTAGCCGAGGCATTTCGCTGGTGCGGAGGCTGGCGCTTGGCAACGGGGGAGACTCGTTTCTGCCATCGGCACGCTCTATTTGACTTACTTTCCATCCAGACGGCGGCACATACAGCTCGGAACTATCCCGCGACCAGATCACGACGCGCCGCTCAGACGGCCGTCCAGAAAGGTTGCATAGCCAGATTCTATTGGTCTCGGAGCAAATGGGACGCTGGCCGCCGACCAACCATTTTGATAGAATGCCGATCGCCGCACCGCCGGGTTTTATCGTTCTTGCAGTCGGTTCAATTAAACCCATCGCTTTGCTATCCCAAGCGTACCAATAGAAACGATCTACGCCGTAGGCGCTGCTCAATAGAAAAGCTCTGGCAACAAATGCGGCTGACTGCTCGCTACCAACTCGTAGCCAATAGTCAGACGGTTTTCCCTCTGGGGTGCCGTCGGTATTTTTAATTTCCCAACCGGTTTCTGTATTCCAAAGCGGCAAGTGTTCCAACCCCTGTCGTTTCATTGCTTGCCGGATGCGTTCAACCAACGAGGGTATTGCCTCTGGCGGGCTTGGCGTCACATAGAGGTGGTAGGAAACCACATCGATACACTTACCCCCGCCCATAGCGAGAAACTCTTCCAGCTTGCCAATGTTTTCTTCGCCGGTGTATGCCGGGCTGACAACGATGATAGAGGCGTCGATGGCCTTTAGCGTCAGATAGGCCACGCAGGTCAACTCTACCAACTTCGACGTTGTCCCCGAGAAGAATACTTTATCGTTCGGTTCGTTCCAGATTTCGTATGCATTGATTCTATTTTTGTAGCGAATACCCACAGTTCGTACATACGATCTCCAATCTTCGATCGACGTCGGTTCGGCTGCATTTCCTCTACCATAGCCTGATTCTTCATTCGGGCGCGACGAGGCCCATTGGGGAGACAAACCCAGCGGCAACAGGATTGATACCTTGTTGATCTTGGCCATCGCAACATCGAGATCCAATTTGGTGAAATTCCATGTTTCTTTTGTCGGTTGGAGATGTGTCCATTGAACGTAAGCATCCCATAATCTCCAGCTCCCGAATGAGGATTTTGGCCAAGCAGTACCGTTATCAGCCCTGTGAATATGCAACCCGAAATATTCAAGGGTAACGACATTCGAGTAACAGCTTCCCATACCAAGTATAAGTACGGTTCTAAACATCCAGTGAGCAACCGATAAAAGGACTTTGCTACATAAAGACATTGTGCTTGCACGTTTGATCATTGCCGATGAACTCTTGAAGAGACGAGTGCGTTATGTGGCTGGCTTGTATCGCGCAATTCCGGACGTGTCTGACCATTCGTTGCATGTCGCGAATAGCTGACTAGGACGATTAGCAAGGTCGCATGAATAAAAAAAGGCCAATCATTCAAAACCCCGCGCAACGGGGCCTCTGTTATGCATTGGACGATAATAATGGTGTACAGCGCGAGGGATAACCCACGGCTTGTCCTGAAACTGTGCAAAGCCATGTTCAGCAAAACACCGAGGTACATCAGTAGCAGGGTGAATCCAACCAAGCCGGATTCTCCTAGGGTTTGAATGAACTGGTTGTGTGCCTGCCCGGCGAAGAGTTTGCCTGCTCGGATGCGGTATTCAACGCCCCACAGATCGGGACCGTAGCCAAACACGGGGTAGAGTTTGAATTCGGCCAGCGTGTCGGTCCAAATCGCCGTGCGACCGGTCAAAGTCAAGACATCTTCTGAAAACAGCCGGTCGACACCCCCGTTCACCAAGGCGAATATCAGTCCAATCAGACCAACGACAAGAATCAGAGACATTTTTAGCGCAGAGGCGTGACCATCAGCGCGGGTTTGGAAGGCCATGAAGCGATAAGGCAGATAGGCAATGACCATTACGGCAAATGCGGTCAACCATGCCGTCATGGACTGTGCGAGCAAGAAATTCGCCAGTGCGAGTCCAAGAACAGGCCAATGCAAGGGCGAACGGGATGGGGAATACAACTCCAAGAGCAACAGCAGGAACGCGATAGGTCCAAGCGCATTCGGATGCGAAGTCACCCCATAGAGTCGGAAATCTATCCCCGGCAATCGGTCCGTGTAAGGCCGCAGCAGAGCGAAATGTGGGAACGCTACCGCAGCGACAAGATTCGTGAGCATCAAAACAGCGAGGATCAACTTGACGTGACTTGCCATGCGCCAAAAATCGACGTTCCGAAGGGAAATTAGTGCACCCAGCACAATAGGAAAATACAAAGACTTGTAGCTAAATCCAGTAACCCCGGCCACGGTCGCACCGGTCATAGTATTCAGGAGGTAGTAGAGCACAAGCACAATAGCGAGCGGTCGCGCGGAATAGTCATGTTCAACTTTTTTTCCGGGCAGCCAGTATGCGAGAAGCAGCGCGAGCGCGAAACCGACTAACCCCAATGTGAACGCGCGCGATTGCCAGTCGGCAAGGCCGGAGGCTGCTCCTTGAAAAGAATTAATGGCGGCGTCAAACTGGTTAGTAGCCTCCAGAAAAAGATTCCGAGGCACAAGCGCTATGTTCAGTACAGAACTAATCGCAATCAACCAAAGGATGAATGCGGCGCGCCAAGTATCCGACCAATGCCGCGTTAGCCGATACAGCGCGAAAGGCCCGAAGATCAGCGCTATAGCGAGAAACAGGGAGATCGCATATTGCGCGACGATAAAAATGGTCTGCATCATTGTTAGCGCGCAGGTATCAAACCAGAAATGGAGAGTTCGCCCGGACCAACGGAGCGTTTGAGTGTCCCCCTAATCCTTTTAACTACCCGAGCCGGATTACCCACAGCAACAGAGTTTTCCGGTACATCGTGGGTGACGACAGAACCTGCACCAATTACGCTGTTTTTACCTATCGTCACCCCTTTCAAGACGAAAACGTTAGAACCGATAAAGACGTTGTCTTCAATTACAATTGGATCCATAGCAATTTCATTCAAGTTGTTGTTATATCTCCGATTGACGGGATTAATTGCATGAAAGTCTGTGTCGGCTAAAGTGACATTGGCACCAATTAAGCATCCCGCACCAATCCGAATACTATTGGCTGCGCAAATTGACCCGCCACTTATACCTGTATCCTCTCCGATGACAATTTCCGCACCTTTCCGGAGGGTTCTCATAACAATGGGATGGTTAATGCCAAGCGCAGTAAACTGACTATCCGAACACAAAACACATCGTGCACCAATCTGGATGCGTGATCCTTTAACCAGGCTAACAATAGGCTTACCTTGTATACGTACTTTCTCGGAAATTTCCACACCAGACGAGCATAAAGAAGGAATAACTGTCAAATTCCACCATGTCTGTTTCAATCGAAAAAGCAATCGCTGTATAAGCTGGTCTTTCACTGCAATCTCCCGGACAAAACTTGTAGGTAACAGCTTTCATAGGCGGCTGCAACTGCATTAGGAGAAAAGCGTGACAGCGTTGCAATTCTCGCCTGAGCACTCAAATTTGTCAGCCCCTGAGAATCATTCAAAAGTTGAATTGCTGCCTGCGTGATTGCCTGATCAGAGCGCACGTCAACTAGACGCCCGCTGTTACCGATGACCCAGGGCACAGCGCCACTCGTATGTCCGCCCACTACCGGCACACCCAGCGACATAGCCTCGGCAATCGACATGCCAAAGGTTTCTTCCAACGCGGGGTGAAGCAACAGATCAGATTCCGCCAATTTGGCGAGCAACACGGGATGCGGCTGCGGCCCCATGAAATGAACGCCATTAGTCAAACCTTGAGACTTCGCCCAAGATTCGGCTTTTCCGCCTGCGCCGTAGTCGTTGCCCATGATGCTAAGTTCGGCTGCGGGAAATGTGTGGCGCAGCGCAGCAAAGGCGCGCAGCGCGGGCTGTGGATTTTTTAGCGTATCCCAGCCATTAAGCACCATGGCGATGCGTGGCCGCGCAGGATCGAATTGCCTGGTAGATGCGACAAGATGAGTTGGACGTGTTGGCAACGGATTATGTACAACGGCGATCGGAACGCGGGCGTATCTATCGAGCTTTTGCTTGAGATAGGGAGAAACAGCCGTCAGGTACTGTGCCTGATCCAACACGCGCCGTGCCATGAAGTAGCGCACCAGTCGATATAGATTCGGCATATACCGCAACACAACCTGAGGGGCGTCGTGACAGGTGACGAGGTGCGGCAGGCCGCTCTCGATCGCTGCCTGGGCGAATTCGTAGCTCCAGTGTGCATGCACCAGATCGGGGGCATCGTCCAGCATGGCCTTGCTCAGCAGGGTGCGTTCCTGTTTGAAGGCGTCTGCAGCGCGCCCCCAGTGGCCATTGCTATAACGGAATGCGCGAGGCCGCTGAGGACAAAAAATAATTTTGAAACGATCGCCGGTAGCAGTAACACAGGCCGACAGCGGCAAGTCGGACGAAGTTGTATAGGCGGTGATGCTATGGCCACGTTCGAGCAGCGCCCCGATCAGCGTGCCGAGAAGAGGTGCCCCTGAATAGCCATGTGGCAAATTCTTGACGTCGCCATCTAGAAACTGGGCGATGCTGTCTTTGGAGATGGGGCCTGCGATACCGATTTTCATGCGTGTTCTCAAACTGCCCGGCGGCGATCAAGGAGGGCCGCCGGGAAGATCCTCTCGATGCGGCCAACCAGGGGTAAATAGTTTTTAAGGGTGAGAAAGGCCGGCATTCTGCGCAGCCACAACCAAGGCAGGCCGAAGCTGAGTGTGAAAACCACTCCACCGGTTGCGATTTCGGCGATGAGGCTGGCCCAGGCGGGAAAGGCCTGCCCATGTGCAAAACGGGCGGTTTGCCAGACCGCCAATGAAGTGGCGGCGGCGGTGAAAACGACAGCGGCATTGACCTTGAGGAATGCTGAAACGGACAGCGGTAGACGGGCAAAATGCAGGCCAACGTAGAGCGTCAGACGAAAAGCCTCTGTGATGACCATAGCTTTGGCAAAACCAAGCGCACCATCTCCTCTTAAAATATGAATTGCGATGCCAAGAACCAGCAGGGTGAGGCATTGAATGACGAGCTTGGGCCAGAGTAGGCCTTGGGCGTCGCACACGATGCCGGACAAAACAGTGAGGAAAGCAAATGGCACGGCAAACGCGGCCATTTCAACGATGGGGATGGTGGCTGTCCACTGCGATCCCAGCAGGGTGAGAACGGCGTCGGACGCGGCAGGAACGAGCGCGAGGCTGATAGAGGCGGCCAAGCTGCCAATGAACACCCAACCGGCGAGATAGGCGTGCGCCATTTTCTGCTTATCGGCTTGGGCGCTGCTGAGCACGGGGAAGAGTACTTTCGTGATGGCGGTTCCGACTTGGTGCATAGGCAGCTTGACCAGCGTTTGCGCGCGGTTGTAAAAGCCCAGAATGGCTTCGCCGTACCAGCGGCCGATCAGCAGCGAGTCGACGTTGGCACCAATATATTCGAGAAAACCGATGACGGAATATTTGCCGCCGTAATGCAGGAAGTGGCGAATGTCCTGCCACGCAAAAACGGGGCGCAGGCTGTGGCGGATAAAGGCGTAGCTCACGGCCAACGTGATGGCTTCCTGGCCGATGACGGCGAACACCAGGCTCCACACGCCCAATCCATTGAAGGCACAGCCGATGCCGACGAAACCATAGCCGAGGATGTAGGAGGCGATTTCGACCACGGCCAGTTGCCTGAACATGAGACGGCGGCGCAGCAGGCTGACCGATACCACTGAGATCCCGCTTAACAAAAAGGCTGCCGACAGACTGCGCAGAAGGGGGATGATCTCGGGATTGCCGAAGAAGCTGCCCGCCAGCGGGGCAAGCAGCAACATCAGGGAAAACAACAGGATGTTGATGGCGACCGAAAGGGTGAGCGCCGCTCGGATGTCGCGTTCGGAAAGTTCGGGCTTCTGCACCAACGCGGGCGACATGCCAAGCTGGGCGAAATAACTCAGAAAGCGGACTGCGATTTGCGCCATGACGATTAGACCAAACGCCGAAGGCGCCAGCAGGCGCGCCATGATGGCTGTGTAGCCGAGGTTGAAGCTGACGTTGGTCACGGTCGCCAGCATCGTCCAGCGCACGCCTGAGAGGGTCTTGGCGACGAGGCTCATGTTTGTATGTCTGCTGAAATGAAATCCTGATGGGCAACAGAGAGGCCGCTTTGCATGGTGGTGGTTGCCTTCCAACCCATGGCGTTCGGACGCCCCACGTCCATCAGCTTGCGCGGGGTGCCATCCGGCTTGCTGGCATCAAAAATGATCCCGCCCGTGTAGCCGACCACGCATTGGATGGTTTGTGCTAGGTCCTTGATCGTCACATCATGCCCCACCCCAATGTTGATCAGCGGGGGCTCAAATCTGCCGGTTCTGGATTCATCGCTGCCGAGCAAGCTGGTGTACTGGTCATCAGGCAGGTTCATCAGGTACACGCAGGCGTCGGCCATGTCTTCACTGTACATGAATTCGCGCTTGGGTGTGCCGGTGCCCCACACGGTGACTGTGGGCGCGTTTGCCACTTTGGCTTCATGAAACTTGCGGATCAGCGCCGGGATCACATGGCTGTTGTCGGGGTGGTAGTTGTCACCCGGGCCATACAGGTTGGTGGGCATGGCGGCCAGGTACTGGGTGCCGTACTGACGGTTGTAGCTCCAGCACATCTCGATGCCGGCAATCTTTGCCAGCGCATAGGGGCGGTTGGTGGGCTCCAGCGGGCCGGTCAGCAGGTATTCTTCCTTCATCGGCTGGGGGGGCAGCTTGGGGTAGATGCAGCTGGAGCCTAGAAACAGCAACCGCCTGACCTGGTTCACATAGGCCGCATGGATGAGTTTGGTTTGAATCAGCACGTTGTCGCGGATGAACTCGGCCGGGTAGCTGTTGTTGGCCAAAATGCCCCCCACCTTGGCCGCAGCCAGAAACACATAGTCCGGCTTCTCTGCATCAAAGAACGCGCTGGTGGCGCTTTGGCTGGTCAAGTCCAGTTCCGCATGCGTGCGAACCAGCAAGTTGGTGTAGCCCGCTTGCGTGAGGTTGCGCACAATGGCCGCCGAGCCCACTAGGCCACGGTGGCCGGCAACGTAGATTTTTGCGTTCTTGTTCATCCCTGTCATTCCTGTGCTTACTCGTGGTGGTCAAAGGTCTGAAACCCGGCCAGCTTGACCAGGGCATCACGCTTGGCGCTGACGAAGTCGGCCTGCACCATCTCTGCCACCAGTTGTTTCAACGTGGTCTTGGGCACCCAGCCCAGCTTCTCTTTGGCCTTGGTTGGGTCGCCCAACAGGGTTTCCACCTCTGTGGGGCGGTAGTAGCGCGGGTCTACCTTCACGATCACATCGCCCACCTTGCATTTGGCATCTTTGCCGGTCACCGCGCTCACCGTGCCAATTTCTTCAGCGCCCTCCCCGGTCCAGGCCAGGCTGATGCCCAGCTCAAGGGCGGCAAACTCCACAAACTGGCGCACGCTGTATTGCACGCCGGTGGCAATGACAAAGTCGTCTGGTTTATCTTGCTGCAGCATCAGCCACTGCATCTCAACATAGTCACGTGCATGGCCCCAGTCGCGCAGGGCACTCATATTGCCCAAGTACAGGCAGTCTTGCAGGCCCAGGGCAATACGAGACACAGCGCGGGTGATCTTGCGGGTGACAAAGGTTTCGCCGCGCAGCGGGCTTTCGTGGTTAAACAGGATGCCGTTGCAGGCATACATGCCATAGGCCTCGCGGTAGTTCACCGTGATCCAGTAGGCATACATCTTGGCCACGGCGTAGGGGCTGCGCGGGTAAAACGGTGTGGTCTCTTTCTGCGGGGTCTCCTGCACCAGGCCATACAG
>Ga0209123_1002610_pt1 | contig 14843 bp, 14 predicted proteins | sample BarGraIncu00431A_FD_184500 | JGI IMG/M metagenome (GOLD analysis project Ga0209123, IMG submission 184500) | Arctic peat soil microbial communities from Barrow, Alaska, USA - Barrow Graham LP Incubations 004-31A (SPAdes) (version 2) | ecosystem: Environmental > Terrestrial > Soil > Wetlands >...
CATATACTAAACGATGGCATTGAAATTTAATTGTTTATTTACATACCAACTACTGTTCACTCTTATTTTCCAACTATTCAACAAAAAATCAAACATTAATAAGTTTTCTGACAACTGCAACTGATCAGTGATCACTGATCACTGAATACTAAACACTGCCAACTAATCACTTAGACTGACCCCTGAACACTGTAAACTGATCACTATAAACTGATCACTTTTTCACCTCGTCCAATGTCAGTACCCTTGGCGAATTGTACAGGCTTTTTACCTGATCGCGGGTATTATAAGTCCATGGAAACTGCGCCCAACACATGAACCACGACCACTGTGGCTGTTGTTCAAGGATTTCAGGCGTTGGCAAATTACCTACTTCGCCCAGGGCAATCAGTTTCCCCTTACCAAGTTTCAACAATTGATCATGGTGCGATTGCTTGAAATCGTTTTTATAAACGTCAGCGGCCAGGATATCAACATAATTAGCGCCGGGATAAAACAGTTCGTAAGCATAAGCCTGGTCGTCTTTCCAATCGCGGGGAGCATTGGTATTCCATACCCAAATCAGGTTATTGAGATGATGGTAATTAACATACCGGTCGAACATCATTTTCCATAATTTCTGAATGCCCTCCTTGCCGGGGCGATTGCCATACCAGAACCACATGCCGTTCATCTCGTGGTAAGGCCTCCAAAGGACTGGTATATTGGCATCGCGGAGTTTTTTAAGCACTTCTGCCCGTGCGTCAATTTTGACCAGCCACTGACGATGATATTCCGTGCCGGGAGTTACAATTTGTTTCCATTGTTCATCAGTCACCATGCCTTTTACACTATGTTCAAATCCCAAATTGTCATTATCAAAAGGTTTAACCTGATGATACATCAACGTAATGATGCTGCCTTTTTTATATTGACGGATCGCCTCGTCAACGAGTGACTGGTCAAGTTCTGAAATATCAGTCCCCCATATAGCAGGAACTTTCCCTGTCATAGCAATGATACTGTCCGTCGAACGGGTATATTCTTTCACATTTGGATAGTTGTGCTGAGCCGATAAGGTAGACTTCCCCTGAAGTGAATACAGGTAACTCAGCAAGGCTTTCGCTTCAGGTGACGCCTTGGAATTGACGGGTTTAAATTCTTTTGAAGAAGCTGATAAACAGAGGGCTATCAGTAATAATTGAATGATCAGAATGCGTTTCATTGGCTTAGTTATAGTTTGATAAAGTTATTTACCGACGGATTAATTCCAAGTCACCCTGTCAGTAGTAAATTTTTATCAAATGTAAGGAAATTATATTAAGATTAATGTAATTCACCTAAAGTAATATCCTTTGATTGTTTTGTTACCCCTTTTTGTATGATCAGGGAAAGTTAAAGTGATTATCCTGTCCTAAGACTTGTCATATCTCTTTCTTTTTATAACCCTATATAAACCAAATCTATACCCTATATAGGGTCTGTTAAAAAACTTTTATTGTTATGAATAATAGCTTTTTATAGGAATATCCAATGTAATAATTGCAGGAAATATAATGATAAAGTATCCAAAATGCCAGCACCATGGAAGGGATTTGCCCCCTGGGTACTAAGTCTCCCACCGATTTGGAACCGGACATCAAAATAAATAACAGGGATGTACAAATGCAATTATGCAAGGGATAACATTCTATTTTCTGATACCTTTCTGATACCTTTCTGATACCTTTCTGTAATGTAAAGTTACAGAAAGGTATCAGAAAGGTATCAGAAAGGTATCAGATGATGTATTATAAACACCAACCCAATCCATAGGAACAGAAGGAGAAATCCAGGATCGATTGCTTTTTTTGAAAAGTCGATAGGAAGGTGCAAAAATATACTCCTAAAAGTAGTCCCCGAGTACTCGGGACTGAATAGCTCATTATATTGATCCCGAGTGCCCGGGATACCCTACGGTCAAATTAACTGTGTGAGCTTTTCTGCAGAACCTAATATAGAAAACCAAATATCCATAGGGGTATTTTATTATAGATGCCATAATCAATGTCTGCTGAAACAATGTATGAATTTACAATATTGGCAATTTGTTTAGCTGTCTTGTTTTTACCTCCTACTTCAAAGGTATATTTATTATCAACATAAAAATCCCCACACTTTGGAAGCGTAACCTGATGGAGTTGAGATACCTGGTTTAAAAAAAATGTTTCACGCATTGAACCGGTATTAATATGATATTCCTGCAGAGCAAATGCCAGATTTGTATTCTCCAAATACAATTTATCAGGCTTATTCAGAAAGTTGATTCCCATAGTATCCTGTGAAAGCCATTTGAGAATATGGGCTGTATGTAACAATTGCAGATATCTTAAAACGGTATCGCGCGTTGAGTTCAACTGGGCTGCAAACTGATTGATATTTGGCGTATATGGAACCAGTGCGGCAATAATAAAAACCAATTTCTTAATTTTAATTACTGATGCGAAATCTATGCTCATAATTGCATGTAAATCGTTTTATATCAACTTATTAATGGTTTCATTGAGTCGAATCCAATAGCTATTCTCATTTTCAATAAAGTAGGGATAATATCCTTTCTGCAAATAGGCTTCGAAATACTGAAACGGCTTCAAAACGTTCATGATCTGCATATATAATTCGGCACTGTTCGATAAAATTTCATCCAGAGAGATAGCCTTAAAACCAGTATGATATTTAAAGTTAAGATATTCCCTGAATGACATTCCCTGCAAATCATAAATAACAGCCCTTCGGCTCAGATCAAATTTGCCCTTGTTAATTTCCAAAGCAGAGGAACTGGTAAATATAACAGTTAATTCGGGTAAATTATCATAGATATTTTTCAGCTCTTGTGACCAATTCGGATACTTATGGACTTCATCAATTAAGAGGTATTTTCCCCCTTTGCGAACAAATTCTTCAGCTACATAAACCAAGTGATGGTCAGAGAAATAGATATCATCTAAACTAATAAATATACTTGAATCGGGGGGAAGATCATTCAATCTCTGAAGCAAAAATGTAGTTTTCCCGGTTCCCCTGGCACCTTTGATTCCGATCATCCGATTGCTGAAATCAATGGAATCAAATAAGTAACGCTTAAATTCCAAAGAGGCATTTTCAGCCTTGGTTCTTTATAAATTATACAATCTTTCCTTCACATACACTTTTAAAGAATACAAATAGACACATAAAAACGCTTATTAAAAAGTGTTTTTGTGCTTATTCTTCCTTCAGTGAAAGTTCGAAATTAAATAGATCTGATAGTGAAACACTTAATGTTCGTGCTAAAGTAAATACAGTGCTTAATGTTGGGTTTATTCGGGCTGTTTCTATTCTGGCAATTTGACTTAACGACAACCCCGATTCAAATGCAAGCTGGCTTTGCGAATACCCTTCCCTGATACGGATTTTCTTCAGGTGAATGGCAAATGCTTTAATTCCTTCCTCATCAAATATTAATTTCCGATCACTTTGCTGCTGTAATTTCATAATAGAAAGTTTCGCAGAAAAACAAAAATAATTATAGCATTTGTGCTATAATTATTTTATATTTGCTACCATGTATTTTATGAAAAACAAATCAATAACCTAATAATGCACAATTCAAGTAATTGTTTTTATTTTTATCGGAAATTGGAAAAGGTATAAAAAACTATCACCTTTCAGAAAATTTTATTTACATATTTGAATCCATGTTATAAATAATGGTTACATTTGGTTCGATAGATAAATAGATCAGTATAACGAAATTTTAGAAAATGTAGAATCAAACAAAATATAGAAAGAAATGATAAAATATAGCGTTTAGCTAAATCCTGTACTTGAAATCGACCAAATTTACAATCCCACAGAAAAAGCAAAACGCCACGGTAAAGCGTGGCCGTTGCTTTTATGTTGTGGGATGGGTTCTTGGTCGGACCTCAAGTACAGCGTGGGCAATTTGGGCACGCTGTTTTTTTGACCAATGCTTAAAAGACAAAATCCAATTCATTGATCGAACGCAACAAAAAGGATCACATTAGATAACCTAATAATTATGAATGATCAGGATAAAACCAAAGAAGAACTTATTAAAGAATTGCGGAAAGAGAATAATTCTTTAAAGACATCATACGACAAAGGTTTCGCCGAGCGCCGACAGTCGAAGGAAGCGTTGATTCATATGCATGACCTAATGCAATACATAATCGAGCACAGCCGAAGTGCCATTGCAGTTCACGACAAGGACTTGAAATATATATATGTGAGCCAACGCTACCTTCAAGATTACAAGGTAAAAGAACAGGATGTAATAGGGAAACATCACTATGAGGTTTTTCCGGATCTACCACAAAAGTGGAGAGATGTGCATCAGAAGGCACTGGCCGGCGAAACTTCGAGCGCTGCTGATGATTCTTATCTGAGGGATGACGGCACTCAGGATTGGACCTGTTGGGAATGTCGTCCGTGGTACGAAGCAAATGGTTCTGTCGGCGGAATCATCATTTACACAGAGATCATTACTAAGAACAAACAGGCTGAAGAGGCTTTACGTGAAAGCGAAATAAAATATCGTGAATTAGTTGATAATTCTCCTGACGCAATTGTAATTTACGCGGAAGGAAAAATTGTTTTTGTGAATAAAGAAAGTCTTCGTTTAAGTGCAGCAGCAAGTAATGAAGAATTGATTGGAAAATCGGTGCTGGAATTTGTTCATCCGGATTATCGTGCATTAGCCATTGAGCGAATGAAAAACATGATAACCGAAGGAATTGTTTTGCCTATCGTTGAAGAAAAGTTCATACGGCTCGATGGCTCCGAACTTGATGTAGAGGTAAAGACATTGCCAATTAGACTTGAAAATAAACCAGCCGTACAATTGGTTATTCGCGACATCACCGACCGCAAGAAGGTAGAGCAAGAATTACTCACAGCAAAAAGAAAAGCCGAGGAAAGCGATCGTTTAAAAACAGCTTTTCTGAATAACATTTCACATGAAATACGAACCCCACTCAATGGTATTCTAGGATCCCTGTCGTTAATTCAAAGCGATGATCTGAATAAGAACGAAAGAGATGAGGTTATCAGCATCATCAATAAAAGTGCCAATCGGCTTATAAATACTATCGAAAACATTGTTGATATATCGCGGATTCAGGTAGGACAAGTGAAACGGACAGTTTCAGAAACCAACATTAAAAAGCTGACCAACGAACTGCTCTACCGATTTAAGACCGCTAGTGAAAGTCAGGGACTGGAATTTAGCATCAACAATCATTTAAACAACAATATAGAATGCATATCCACCGATGACATAAAACTAAAAACCATACTTTCTAATTTAATAAGTAATGCTTTAAAATTCACAAACGCAGGATCAATTGTATTGGGCATTAGTAAGAATGGCAATTATCTTGAGTTTTCTGTGACAGATACCGGTATAGGTATTTCCAAAAACAAACAACAGGTTATATTTGAACGATTCAATCAGGCTGATGTTTCAAATACCAGGCAATTTGAAGGCTCAGGATTAGGCCTTTCCATTGCGAAAGCTTATGTGGAAATGCTGGGCGGTAAAATTTGGGTCGAAAGCGAAGAGGGAAAAGGCTCCACATTTTATTTTACTATTCCTTACAATACTGAACCGGAAGAAAAAAATGTCATTCAGAATGATGTTTTGAGTGAAGGGGCAGAGAATCAGATTAATCCAGAAGTTTCAGGACTGAAAATATTAATTGCCGAAGATGACGAAGAATCGGCAAAGCTCATAACAATCGCAGTCAGAAAATTTGGCAAAGAAGTTTTAACAGCCAGAACCGGAGTTGAAGCTATTGAAGTTTGCCGTAATAATCCTGACATAGATTTGGTTCTGATGGATATTAAAATGCCAATTAAGGACGGATATGAAGCTACCAGACAAATACGACATTTCAACAAAGACGTGGTTATTATTGCCCAAACAGCTTACGCACTAGCCGGCGATAGGGAAAAGGCAATCGAGGCCGGATGCAACGATTATATTACAAAACCCATCAGGAAAAATGAATTATTGACGTTAATGAAAAAGTATTTCAAAAAACAAAATACAATTTCTATATTTTATTAGGAAGTGACCAGGGAGCGCGATAGGTAGCTTTGGTCATGGCATTGGCTTCGGGATCGTTGATGAATTCCTGCTTCTCGCCATCCCAGTTCAGCTTGCGACCTAACCGGTAGGCAATGTTTCCCATGTGTGAGAAACGGGCAATGTGAGCGCCGGTTTCGATGTCACAATTGGGTTTATTGCGCGATTTCATGCAATCAATAAAGTTGGCAACATGTAAATCGAGACCCTTGTTACCTCCCGGCTGGACAGGCACACTTGCAAATCCTTGCTTGGCGCTGGTGCTTTTGGTTTCACCCATCACTTCCCAACCGTTACGGTCGACAATCAGGGTTCCGTATTCACCAATAAAGGCTACACCATGCCCGCGACGCTGAAACTGCACCCCATATATGCCGATAGTATGATCCCACATGATGCCAAAATCGCCAAAGTCGTACATAGCCATCATGGTATCAGGAGTTTCCATGGCATCAGTGGGGAAAGCATATTTCCCGCCCGAAGAGCTAATACTTTTGGGGACATATTGGTTCATTCCAAATAAGGCATAGTCGAGCAGGTGAACACCCCAATCGTCCATTACACCGCCTGCATAATCCCAGTACCAGCGGAAAGAACCATGAAATCTATTCTGGTTAAATGGCCGTGAAGGTCGTGGTCCAAGCCACATATCATAATCAATACCGGCAGGGGTAGCGGTATCTGCAATCACCGGGATTGATTTTTTCCAGCCCACATAAGACCAGGCACGGACAGAACGGATTCGTCCAATGTTGCCGGCATGAAGATAATTGACCGCAGCTAGCCAGTGGGGATCACTGCGCTGCCACTGCCCTACCTGCACCACTTTGTTGTATCGCCTGGTGGCTTTGACCATCAGGTTGCATTCTTCGATGGTGTAGCCAACCGGTTTTTCGCAGTACACATCCTTACCAGCTTCCATGGCGTAAATCATTGGGATACAATGCCAATGGTCGGGAGTTCCAACAATGACAGCGTCTATATCTTTCTGCTCAAGCAATTTTCTGAAATCACTATATAGGACAGGCTTTTTGCCGGTCAGCTTTTCAACTTCCGCAGCTCGTTTGTTCAGTACATTCTGATCAACGTCGCACATAGCAGCACACACCACATTGGGTTGTTTCAGAAAAGCTTTCAAATCTTCAAAACCCTGGCCATTGCAACCTATCACTCCAACCACCACCCTATCGTTGGCACCTACACATCCGGCATTCATCAGGGTCGGGAAAATACTTACAGCAGCCGCCACTGTGGCCGATTGTTTGATAAAAGTCCTGCGATCATTGGTCATTGTATGTCTATTTTATGTTTGTTCATGAATTATTATATCTCAAGCTGAACCCAACCACTTATTAATAATCTAAGACAAATTAAAGATTATTGTTTGATTCATTTGTCCAAAAAAACCTTTTAATCAGAGTCCATACTTTCGTTTTACGATGTCATGAGCCGTCACTCTACCCTCATCAACATCTTTTAATCCCTGTTCAATTCCTGATTTTTGTTCATCAGTCAAATCATTCCACCAATCAACCTTGAAATCACTTGAATCTTTAATCATTTTTAGATCGTTGATAATTTCTTCATCCTCTAGCGTAAAGATCCATTTAATCAGTTCAAGTTTCACTTCTATATTTTTCATTCTACTTTTCAAATTAAGTTATTTGCAAATTATTCTCAAATAGTCAAATTGCATTTCGCAAGATAAAAACTTACGGAATATTATTGCTGTTTCTAAATTAATTGTTTTTAAATTTGCACTAAAGGTAAGCAACCAAATTGAAAGTAAAAGCAAAAACCAAAAAACTACGTATGAGACCTTATATTTTAGCTGAAACCAACTGGAAAACTGTCAAGGCAGAACACTATCAACTTGTTGTATTGCCATGGGGCGCTACTGAGGCGCACAATTATCATCTTCCGTATGGAACTGACAATTTTGAAGCCATAGCACTTGCAGCAGAATCGGCCCGCATCGCATGGGAAAAAGGAGGCAAGGTAATCGTCCTACCAGTCATTCCATTTGGGGTGAACACCGGTCAGTTTGATGTACCACTCGACATGAACCTGAATCCTTCCACTCAGTTTGCCATATTGAACGATATTATTGTAACCCTCAACAGGCAGGGCATTTATAAACTGATTATTCTGAATAGTCATGGTGGGAATGACTTCCGACAAATACTTCGCGAACTTGGATTGAAATACCCCAAAATGTTTCTTTCGGAGGTGAACTGGTACAAAGTAAAAGATGCCAACACTATTTTTGAAGACTTGGGAGAACATGCCGGGGAAATTGAAACCAGCCTGATGATGTATCTGAAACCGGAATGGGTATTGCCACTTTCGGAAGCAGGTGATGGGGCGGCTAAAAAGTACAAGTTCAGCGCCATGCACGAAGGTTGGGGTTGGGCCGAACGCCGTTGGACCAGTGTTACCAAGGATACCGGTATAGGCAATCCAGCCAAGGCAACAGTTGAAAAAGGAGAAAAATTCTTTAAACTGCTCACAGAAAAAATTGGAACCTTTTTATATGAAGTGGCCAGTACCGAGAAGGAAGATTTTTACGAATAGAAATAGAGAATTTTTAAGACCCTCAAGGTTTTAAAAACCTTGAGGGACTTCCATACAATTGAGATAAACAATATTCTTAAAATACAATCGTATATATTCAATGCAAAATATACTCATTATCCTGTTCATAACATTGCTGGGAATTGGTACTCCGGGAAAACCATCTGGTGTAAAGGCCTGGCCCTTAGAACTAAACACGGCCAAAGATGCAGCCTATCTGAATAATCTGGAACAAGAGGTCATTCATGAGCTTAACAAAGTGAGGAGTAACCCAAAACGTTATGCTGAAGATTATATGGAACCACTCAGAGTGGCCTATAAAGGCAAACTGTTTACTGTTCCGGGACAAACGATTCCTGTTCAAACACAGGAAGGTATATTTCCTCTTGAAGAATGTATTAAACAGTTAAAAAAAACTTCTCCCCGACCTATCCTTCAACCATCCAAGGGATTGGCAAAGGCGGCCAAAGAACTGATGATCGACCAGCAAAACCATGGCGGAGTGGGTCATGTTTCAAGGAGAGGCGCCAACCCGCAGAAGCGTATTGAAAAATATGGGAAATGGGATATTTGTTCATCAGAAGATATCACCTACGGAAGTTATGATGCACAGGCGATTGTCATCTCCCTGCTCATTGATGATGGGGTACCTAACCGTGGTCACAGAGAAAATATACTGAACCCTTGTACCCGCTTTGCAGGTGTGGCCAAAGGGGGTCATCCCACTTATAAGGTAATGTGTGTGATTGATTATGCAGGCAATTACCAATCAAAATAAAGTATTTACTATTTTACTATTTACTATTTTGGAGTCAATACAAAATATGTCAACCATTCAACCATCTAACCATTTAACCATTTAACCATCTAAAAGCCACAGATGGGATTAAGATTCAATTGAATGAAATTATATTGGTAAATATAAAGTAAATATTTCAATCAAAATTTGCAATGGGTAACAGTAGCAATTGATTATACAATTGATAGTTTTCCTGATCGAAGCAAATAAAATATACCTTGGTGATCTGATCGTTCCCTGCTAAAAATTGAGTGACTGTCTTAACTGCAATCTCAGCAGCGAGGTCCTTTGGAAATCCATATATTCCGGTACTGATATTCGGGAAAGCAATGGTTCCCAAACCTTTATCGAGAGCCAATTTGAGTGAATTCAAATATGCATTTTCAAGTAATCTGACTTCATTGCTGTGGCCGCCATTCCAAACAGGTCCAACGGTGTGGATCACAAATTTAGCCGGAAGATTGCCACCGGTAGTGATGACAGCCTGTCCTGTTTCACAGCGGCCTTGCCGGGCAATTATTTCGCGGCACTCATCCAGAATTGCAGGTCCCCCGGCACGATGTATGGCGCCATCAACACCACCGCCACCCATGAGCGAGGAATTGGCAGCATTGACAATGACATCCACTTCAATTTTGGTGATGTCACCCTGAATAAGGAAAATCCGATTGTGTGTGTTATTCATAATGGTATTTCTATTACTCAAATATAACACTTTATATTGAAATAAACAAAGGCCATCTGGAACCCAGATAGCCTTTGTGTTTTATATTCGGGAAATCTACTCTGCAGGTGACTTGGAGCTACTCAGCCCTTTTCTCATTTTCTCAATTAAGGTACGAATTACACGAATTTAAAAACGAATTTCACGAATCACCCTCTCACCCTCTCATTTTCTCACCTTCTCACCCTCTCACCCTCTCATTTTCTCACCCTCTCACCTTCTCACCCTCTCATTTTCTCACCCTCTCACCTTCTCACCTTCTCACCCTCTCACCTTCTCACCCTCTCACCGTCCTATTGTTTGGCCAGTTTCAGGGCTTCAGTTGTGGTGAAGTATTTAGTGATCATGTTGGGTACTTCCCAATCGGGTAATTTGCCTTCTTTCAGATAACGTAAAAATCGTCCGGTTACTTCACCAAAATGAGCTTCGTGTCCCACCTTGTACTTATCAGGAATTTCAACAGTCCATAGTTTGTCGCTCAACTTAACTAGTTTCATACCTGGGTATTTGATAGCAATGTCTTGATCCACTGCCTTTTTAAGACCTCCTTCAAAAATTGTCAACCCATCAGTCATGTTGGCTTCAATATAAACAGTTGGCTTGTAAGCTTCCTCTTTACCCTGTTTAATTACTACATTGCAAAGCTTTCCGCGCATGATGCTGTTATGTGAATCGCCAGCTCCTTCAGTTGGTTCAAAGTTCCATGTAACAGAAACTTTGGCAACTTTACCTTTCAACTTATATACAAATTCGCCATTTGAATAGACTTTCAGCTTATTGTTTACCACGTCTTTTTTAATTGATTCAGGGAATTCTTTCAGTGAAGTAACTTTTTCAAACTGAGCCGGTGACAGTTCGGTTCCCCAACGTTTGGCTGAAATGATTTGAACGTCAGATTTATTCAGAATGATTTCAGGAAATGCTCCCCACTGAACCAAGTCAACCAGATGAGTGGTCACATCAACGATGCCTTCGCCTTGCTGTGCGGTATCAAAAAACCAGAATGGACGTTTGATTGCATTGCCTGATACCATCTTAGCGAAATAATGAACACTTTCCTCAGTAATGGCAGGCTCTTCAGTAGTTCCTTCCACCAATCCTCCAAACACATCAGGAATCTTTGCAAGTTCACGTTGAATGATGGTAGTAATTTCACTTCGCTCAGTCATGATATCGTACAATAAAACGCCCGTCTGCTCAGCAGTCTTGAAGGCTTGTTCCAATACCTGGAAACCTTCAGTATTTATTACCATTGGCTTATCAGCCAACACATTGATGCCTGCTTCCACTGATTTCTGGATGTATTCAATCTTTTTGGCATTGTTACCCGCCAGTATCACCACATTGCCGGGTTTATCTGCCAGCATCTTTTCCAGATAATCAGGTCTTATATAGACGTTTTCGATCCAGCTGGTAGGGTTCTCAGGACGTTTGTTGTAACCGTCAACAAGTGCCAGATGATCAGTTACGTCAGTTCCATCAGGGGCATAAACATAAACATTGGGATCAATTTGTTCGTACATTGACTTTTGAATCAGGGCAGCATGAAAATGTCCCGGATCAAGGGTCATCAACTTGACTTCGCCTTTAGCGCCTGTAAATTTGCTCATGGCTTTTCCTTTATCATTTGTTTTCGGACCACCACCTGCACAGGCAGTTATGATAGCAGTTATAGCAATTGCGGATAGTATGATTTTGTTCATGGGTTTAAATTAGTTAATAGTTGATTTTATTATGGTTAAATCTATTTGTCTCATTTGGTGAGTTGTAAATCTTTAATTAAAGAATCAAATTCAGCTTCTGAAAATGAAACTGTATCCTTATTCCCTTCAAGATTATTGATAGCTTTATTCACACGATCCTTATATCCTTTTCTGTCTTCTTTTTTAGTCAAACCAAAATCAGAAATAGGCGAGATTGAAATTTCTATTACATCTTCACTACTAAATAAGGTCTTAACTTTATCCAGAAAATCCAACGTGAGTTCATTCGGTTTTATTCGAAAAATAGTTTCCATCATTATTATTTTTTACAAATATACAATCATAAATATGAAAAGAAAAATCTTCAGCAGGAAAGATTATGGTTCTTCACCTTCTACCAGTAAATCAATTCCAATTTCAACTAGCCATAAATACTGAAAGCTCTAAACTAATATGTATTTTTTATTCAGATGGAAGGTCAGATAAAAATGATTCAGCCATGATAGTTAAGTTAGCCAAAATTAACTTATATTCGCTACGGAAATATAAACCAACCGACAACCATGAAATCCATATTGTTCAGCCTCCTTATTATCATCTCATTACAATCATTTGCCCAACAATTTTCACCTGTGGATATGGTGAACCCACTGATGGGCTCAGATTCCAATTTTTCATTGTCAAGCGGGAATACTTATCCTGCCATTGCAATGCCTTGGGGTATGAATTTCTGGACGCCTCAAACTGCCAAAATGGGCGACGGCTGGGTGTACTTGTATGATGCCACCCATATCCAGGGCTTCAAGCAAACACATCAACCCAGTCCGTGGATCAATGACTACGGGCAGTTTTCAATTTTCCCCATGACCGGGAAGCTGAAGATTGAAGGCGAAGAACGTGCCAGCTGGTTTTCGCACAAGGCTGAAACGGTTAAGCCATATTACTACAGTGTTTACCTCTCCGATTATGATATTACTACAGAAATAACCCCTACCGAACGTGCTGCGATGTTCCGCTTTACCTTTCCTGAAAACGACCATTCATGGGTTCTGATTGATGCTTTCGATAAGGGTTCATTTATTAAAATCATTCCTTCAGAAAATAAGATCATCGGATATACAACCCGCAACAGTGGTGGAGTACCTGAGAATTTCAAGAATTATTTTGTGGTAATATTCGATCAACCGTTTACTGAAAGTCAGGTCTGGAGCGCAAAAGAAATTGTCACCGGAAAGACGGAACTGAAAGACGATCATGTGGGTGCAGCCATCCGCTTCATCACACGTAAAGGCCAGCAGGTTCATGCACGGGTGGCCTCATCATTCATCAGTTTTGACCAGGCTGAACTGAACCTTAAAGAATTGGGAACTGATAATTTTGATCAGCTTTGCCTCAAAGGACGCGACATATGGAACAAGGAATTATCCCGGATTAATGTTGAAGGTGGAACGACCGATCAGACGCGCACATTTTATTCGTGTATGTACCGAACCATGTTGTTTCCCCGCAAGTTCTTTGAATTCGATAAAGTTGGCAAGATAATGCATTACAGTCCATACAACGGCCAGGTTTTGCCCGGAGCAATGTTCACGGACAATGGATTCTGGGATACTTTCCGTGCAGTCTTCCCATTTTTTAACCTTACCTTTCCATCATTGAGCGCTCAAATTCAGGAAGGATTAGTGAATGCCTACAAGGAAAGTGGATTCCTTCCCGAATGGGCCAGCCCAGGACACCGCGACTGTATGGTCGGCTCCAACTCGGCCACTATCGTTGCAGATGCTTACCTCAAGGGAGCTCGTGGCTATGATATTAATACCCTTTATGAAGCTGTTCTGAAAAATACAGTAACCGAAGGCCCCCTGACCTCTGTAGGCCGAAAAGGAGCGGCTTACTACAACAAATTGGGATATATCCCATACGATGTGAAGATCAATGAAAATGCAGCCCGTACACTTGAATATGCCTTTGCTGACTGGACCATCTATCGGCTGGCCAAAGAACTGAAACGTCCTCAAAGTGAAATTGATCTATTTGCCAAACGATGCCAGAATTACCGCAATGTGTTTGATCCTGAAACCAAATTGATGCGGGGTAAAAACCTTGACGGATCGTTCCAGAAACCGTTTAACCCATTTAAATGGGGTGATGCTTTTACAGAAGGAAACAGCTGGCACTATACCTGGTCAGTGCTCCATGATATTCAGGGTTTGATTGATTTGATGGGTGGTAAAAAGGAATTTGTGGCTATGCTCGACTCCGTGTTTGTGATGCCTCCTATTTTCGATGAATCTTACTACGGACTGGTGATTCACGAGATCCGCGAAATGCAGATTATGAACATGGGAAATTATGCACACGGCAATCAGCCCATCCAGCATATGATTTACCTTTATAACTATGCAGGCCAGCCTTGGAAAGCTCAAAAGTGGGTACGTGAAGTGATGAACCGATTGTATTTGCCCACCCCCGATGGCTATTGCGGCAATGAGGACAACGGCCAGACATCGGCCTGGTATGTATTCTCAGCCATGGGTTTCTATCCAGTTACACCTGGGAGTGATCAGTACGTGATGGGAGCGCCCTTGTTTAAGAAGATCACCATAAAGCTTGAAAATGGAAATGAAGTTGTGATGAATGCTCCCGAAAACAGTGTGAATAATAAATATATTCAATCCATGACTTTCAACGGTAAAGCATACACTAAAAACTGGTTGAGTCACCGCGAACTGATGAAAGGGGCAGTCCTCAACTTTAAAATGGGAGATAAACCCAATCTAAAAAGAGGCATAGATGCAAAAGATTTTCCCTATTCATTTTCGAATGAAGGGAAAAAGTGAGTTCCATATAATCGTATAAGAATAGAATTCTTTCATAATACAGGATTTAATTATAGTCATTTCGGAGGATCTAAATGCTTTATAATCAGCATCTGTA
>Ga0209123_1002611_pt1 | contig 14841 bp, 11 predicted proteins | sample BarGraIncu00431A_FD_184500 | JGI IMG/M metagenome (GOLD analysis project Ga0209123, IMG submission 184500) | Arctic peat soil microbial communities from Barrow, Alaska, USA - Barrow Graham LP Incubations 004-31A (SPAdes) (version 2) | ecosystem: Environmental > Terrestrial > Soil > Wetlands >...
TATGTTGGCCCACCAGCAGCGATTTGGTAAAGTAGTTAAATTCTGTGGGCAGTTTAAATCTTCAGTGATACCCCAGATTTGGAATGATGCTGCTGTAAGAATGAGTGGTTACGCTCTTTTTCTGAAAACAAACATGCCAGCCTTTGCCAAGGATGGCAATATCCCTGATTTGAAAAAGATTAAGTTTTCAACAGGTAAACTAACTTTGCCACAGGGGATTGAAGCTCATAAAATGACATTGGAATCTAACACTTACCAGGTGAGCTGGCAAAAAGATGCACATTTGGGTGGAAAGAGCATGAGGGATGAGTTAATGTTTATAAGTGCAGGCGATGGGTTGTATTCTGAGATAACAGCCACAGGAATACTCAGAGGAAACTTGACCGGTTCGTTTGAATTACCTGAAATGGCCAAGGTAGCAACTCATATTTATCTGTTTTTTACGTCACAAAACAGAAGGGATTATTCTGAGAGTGTTTGTTTTGAGGTGTGAGGGGAGAAAATGAGAAAATGAGAAAATGAGAAAATGAGAATGTGAGAAAGTGAGAAAGGGAGAAGGTGATCATGTTCTCACCTTCTCACCTTCTCACATTCTCATGATCACCTATGTAGCAATATATAATTACCATTACCAATCTCGCAATCGGACAATAATTTATGGTTCATCCCACTAATACGTAACTGACATTGTGAAGATCCAATATTTTGAGGTTGAAATATTCCATATCGCGATTTTTATGCAAATCCATTTTGCAACATTTGCAGATTTGCAGATTTGCAGCTTTGCAAATCTGCAAATCTGCAAGTTTAGTTTGATTTTCGGTTCAATGAGTTTGTTTCTTTTGGGAAGGGAGAAAATGGAATAAGTGTAAGAATGCAAACGTTGCAAATGCTTTAAACGTTGCAAAGAGTTCAGCAAAAGGGAGGCAGGTTGGGTGGGGCAATTTTAAATCACCTCTGCCCGGCGGATTTATTAAGTTATCTGGCTCTCCAATTAATTTTGAGAAGTCCGGATTCTAGTCAAGGGCGGCCCTCGACAAGATCGGTGGTACTTCTTCGCTCACCGATCGTCTCTGATACTCAAAGAAGGGAGCTTGTATTACCCTTGACTTTCCCGGGATGCGAAAATAATTTCATGGTAAAATTGAGGGGAGTAGTGCTTTCTCTATGATTATAGATACAACTAAATCAAAAAATGTATTATAATTTAAATTCTAAAAAAAATTCCTGATAAATAAAAAGAATGTTAATTCTATTTGTTAACTTGGGAAAAATTTGAATTGGAATGAATCTGAAAATATCCTATGTAAATTACTATTACAAATACAATGATAGCGCATATTAGAAAACAAAATGGAGTTAGTATTTTTCCAAGGGAACAAACCTTAGATGAGCACTTAAAGGATGTTTCTGAACTATCTGCGTTAAATGCTTCCAAAATAGGCCTTGGAAAAGCAGGCGAACTAATTGGTCAATTGCATGATTTTGGAAAATATAGCGATATTTTTCAGAATTACATTGGATCAGCTTCCGGATTAATAAATCAAGATGAGGATGAATATGTTGATTCGCAAGGATTAAAAGGAAAGATTGATCATTCAACAGCAGGGGCTCAATATCTTTGGAATTTTGCAAAGGGAAAAAGTCCAAAGGAACAAATAGCTGCTCAGTTGTTGGCACTTTGTATTGCTTCTCACCATTCTGGTTTAATCGATTGCCTTTCTATTGATGGTGAAAATGGGTTCAACAGACGAATGGCGAAAGCAGATAATAAAACGCATTTAGCAGAAGCTTTAAGTAAGACAGAACCTGATATTTTTGAAAAAGTTAAAATGTTATTGGACGACCCGGAATGTTTCGGAGGTTTATTACGAAAATTAAAGGAGATAGCAATACAAGAAAAATCTGAGAAATCAATAAAAACACAGTTTCAGGCTGGTTTAATGATACGTATGCTATATAGCTGTTTAATCGATGCTGATAGGCTTGATAGTGCAAATTTTGAAAATCCCAAAGATGCTAAGAAAAGACAAAATGGAAAATATATAAGTTGGGATTTGCTTATTAACAGGCTTGAGGATAAGTACATCGAATTTGAAAGAAACCCCAATAAGACCAAAGTTGATACTCTTCGAAAATTAATATCTGATGCATGTTTTGATCGTTCATCAGACAATACAGGTGTTTTTACACTTACCGTTCCAACAGGCGGAGGAAAAACTTTGGCCAGTTTACGTTTCGCTCTTCATCATGCGCAAAAACATAAGCTCGACAGGATAATTTATGTCATTCCTTTTACATCTATTATTGATCAGAATGCACAAGTTGTCCGTAATCTTCTTGAGATTGAAAAAAACGAAGTAGGGCGCATCGTTTTAGAGCATCATTCGAACTTGATGCCTGATATACAGAATTGGAAAAACAAAATACTTACCGAAAACTGGGATGCTCCGATTATTTATACAACGAGCGTACAATTACTCGAAACCTTATTTGGCGGTGGAACTCAAAGTGCACGTCGAATGCACCAATTAGCCAATTCTGTAATTGTTTTTGATGAAATCCAAACCCTGCCAATTAAAACGGTTCACATGTTTTGCAACGCTGTAAACTATCTTACCCAGCATTGCAACAGCAGTATGGTTTTATGTACTGCAACCCAACCTTTATTGAACAAGGTTGACGAAAACAAAGGCAGGATAAACTTTGATAAAACCAATGAAATAATGCCTGATATTGAAACCCTTTTTGCAGATTTAAAACGGGTTAAAGTCGAAAACAAAATAAAACCTCAGGGCTGGGAAACCGACGAGATTGCCTCATTGGCAATTGAACAAACCAACGATAGCGGAAGCTGCCTGGTAATTGTTAATACCAAGAGAAATGCGCAAGCAATATACAATGCATGCTCAAAATTGACTGATTATCCGGTTTATCATCTGAGTACAAGTATGTGTCCTGCACATCGAATGGAGAAACTTACTGAAATTAGGGAGAAATTAGGGAAAGAACCTTTGATTTGCGTTAGTACCCAACTTATTGAGGCAGGTGTTGATGTTGACTTTGGTTCGGTAATCCGTTTTGTTGCCGGACTTGATTCTATTGCTCAGGCTGCCGGACGTTGCAACCGGAATGGGCTAAGAGATATTGGAAAAGTGTTTGTTATAAACCCGGCAAAAGAGACCATTGACTCTCTCATTGATATTAAAGTTGGGAAGGATGTAAGCGAGCGGATTTTAAATGAGATGAAGCAATCTGACTCTGGAATCCCCAATGAAGTTATTCATCCGGCCACCATGGATAGGTATTTTCAATACTATTTTTATAATCGCGCTAAGGATATGAGCTATCCTGTTGATGTTGGCAGAGATGATAGTTTGCTGGAGCTTTTAAGTACTAATGGTTTTTCAGTAGGAGAGTATTTCAGGGTAAATGATAAGCAACCTGATATTTATTTTCGGCAGTCATTTAAAACGGCTGCAGATGCTTTTAAAGCAATAGACGCTCCGACACAAGGAATTATCGTTCCCTTTGGAGAAGGTGAAAACATTATTGCAGAATTATTTTCACAATTTGCTATTGAAAAACAATTCGAACTACTCAGAAAAGCCCAACGTTTTACGGTTAATGTGTTTGCCAATGAAATTGAGAGGTTGCTAAGAGAAGGAGCATTAATAAAAGTAAAAGACATCGAAGTACTGGTACTCGACAAACAGTATTACCACAAAGATTTTGGTTTAAGTACAACAAAAGTAAATGACATGGAACTTTTAAATCACTAAAATATGGAAACACCCAAAAACAGTATTCAATTTAAAGTTTGGGGACGGTATGCTCTTTTCACCGACCCTATTACCAAGCTTGGAGGCGAACGATGTTCGTATCACATTCCAACCTATGAAGCATTAAAAGGCGTTGCCAAATCTATTTATTGGAAACCAACACTTATTTGGTATATCGACAAAGTAAGGATAATGAAGACTGTCCGTACACAAACTAAAGGAACTAAACCTTTGAAAATGAGTGGAGGAAATGAACTTTCAATTTATACCTATCTCGTTGATGTTGAATACCAGGTTTTGGCGCATTTTGAATGGAATATGCACAGGCCTGAATTGGCAAAAGACCGTATTGATGGCAAACATTTCCAAATTACCCAGCGAATGCTCGAACGTGGTGGACGGCAGGATATTTTCCTTGGAACCCGCGATTGTCAGGGATATGTTGAACCCTGCAATTTTGGTGACTATATTGGTGCTTATGATGATGTGGATGAACTTAGCTACGGTTTAATGTTTCATGGATTTGACTACCCGGACGAAATAGGAAAGGATGAAATGGTAACCCGTTTTTGGCGGCCTGTAATGAAAAAGGGAATTATAGAGTTTGAACAGCCGGAACATTGTTCTGTGCGGAAATTTATAAGACCTATGCAGGCAAAAGCCTTTGGTGATGGTGCGAATTTTAAAAATGTTGAAACAGAATATGAAGAATTATTTCTTGAACCCGGAACGGAGGACGGCAACCTATGAGTTGGATCGAAGAACTTTATAGAACGTATGAAAACTGCGATGGTCGTGAAGAAATATCTTCAACAAATGGGAAAAGAGCAAAGAAACCTTTGTTGCCGCTTTATCATAAATTGCAAAACTCGCATATTGAAGTAATACTTGATGGTTATGCCAATTTTATTGATGCCAATCTAATTGTTGATAAAAATGATCAGGAGATAATTATCCCTTATACGGAGAAATCTGGTGCAAGGACGACAAACCCCTGTCCACATCCATTATGTGATAAAATTCATTATTGCGCTAAAGACTATAAAGGCAAGAAAAAGAAATATTTTATGCCGTATAGTAAGCAACTTGAAAAATGGGCAAATTCGGATAGCAGTCATCCAATGGTGATGATTATCAATAAGTATATTCAAAAAGGAACTCTTTTTAATGATATTATTGGAACTGGCAAACAGTTTGGCAAAGAAGATGTAGATATTGGAGAGCTTCTTGTTCGTTGGAAGGTAGAAATTCTGGGAGAGAATGAAACAAGATGTTGGAAAAATCAATCCTTGTTTAAAAGCTGGAAGCTATTTTATGAAGAACAGGAAGCTGTTCAAGATATTTGTATGGTTTCTGGAGATAAGAAATCCATTGCATTAAATCATCCCAATCACATAAGAAATAGCGGAGATAGTGCAAGGTTAATATCATCCAATGATAAATCCGGCTTTACTTTTTTGGGTAGATTTCAATTGAATAATGTAAAATTAAATGGCCAGGAAGAAGAAAAAATTTCTAATCAATCTGCTTCAATAAGTGCAGAGGTAACTCAAAAAGCCCATAGTGCACTTCTCTGGCTGATTGACCGACAAAGTTTCCGAAATGGTGACCAGGTTATTGTTTCGTGGGCTGTGTCAGGGCAAGAAACCCCTGATTTGTTGGCAGATAGCCTTTCCCTTTTTGATGAAACTGACGAAGAAAAGATAAATGAAGTCACCAAAATATCCTATCATGATGCAGGGCAAACATTTGCCCGAAAATTATCACAAAAAATAGCTGGATATAAAGCTGAGCTTAAAAATTCCTCAAAAATAGTAGTCATGGGTCTCGATTCGGCTGGCCCCGGCCGGTTGTCTATTTCCTTTTATCGTGAATTATTAAATTCTGAGTTTTTGGAAAGAATTGAAAGTTGGCATTCACAAATGGCATGGTTCTTTTTAGAATTTTTTCAGGATGCCAGTGATAAAAAGAAAAAGCACTCAGGATATATGGTAATTGCCCCTGCTCCTAGAATTATTGCCGAAGCATGTTACGGAATAAGGCTTGATGATAAATTAAAAAAATCAACCATTGAAAGGCTTTTACCTTGTATCGTTGACAAAAGGCAAATTCCAATAGATCTTGTAGATTCTGCTGTAAAACGAGCATCAAACAAAATTGGCATGGAACATTGGGAGTGGGAACGCACTCTTAGCGTTGCCTGTGCTCTTTATCGTTGTTATTCAATCAGAAATTTAAATAATTTAAATAAAAACCAATACACCATGGCTTTAGAAACCGAACGTACCGACAGGGATTATCTGTATGGAAGATTACTCGCAGTTGCTGAGTATCTTGAAGAAAAAGCACTCTATCTTGCAGGGGAGAATCGAATAACAAATGCAGCAAGGCTCATGCAGCGATTTTCAGACCAACCTTTTCAAACTTGGTTAATAATTGAGAAAGGTCTTGATTCGTATAAAACCAGACTTCAGTCAAAAAGACCTCATAAGCTTTTCTTTTTGAAAAATTTAATGGATGAAATACATAATAGGTTTTTGACTGGCGATTATGAGAAAGAAGGACGTTTGTCTGGATTGTATCTCTTGGGATACCATTGTCAAAGACTGGAACTTATACAAAAAAATGAAAAAGAAGAATTAGAAACAGAATTGGAAATCAATCAATAAAACGTAAAAACTATGTCAATTTTAGAAAACAAACTCGATTTTGCAGTGATACTGCGTGCTACAAAAGCAAACCCTAATGGTGATCCGCTAAATGGTAACAGACCACGTATAGATTACGATGGCTATGGCGAAATAAGCGATGTATGCATAAAACGAAAAATCCGTGACCGTTTAATGGAAGCAAAAGATCAGAAGGGAAATTATATCTATTCTGTTTTTGTACAATGTGACGAAAGAAAAGTTGACGATGCAAAAAGCTTAAAGGATAGAGCAGACAAAGCATTAAAAGACAATTTGACATTAGAATCCGCTTGTAAACAGTGGTTTGATGTTAGAGCATTTGGTCAGGTATTTGCTTTTAAATCAGCAAATTCAAAAAAGAAAAAAGGCGAAGATACAAGTGAACCTGGTGGTGATACTGGCGTTTCCATTCCTGTTCGAGGGCCAGTATCTGTTCATTCAGCGTTTAGCATCGAACCAATACACTCGGAAAGTATTCAAATTACCAAAAGCGTAAATAGCGAAACCACTGCTGATGGAAAGAAAAGTTCCGATACAATGGGGATGAAACACCGCATTGATAAAGGAGTTTATGTATTTTATGGAAGTATTAACCCACAATTGGCCGAAAGAACCGGTTTCAGTAATGAGGATGCAGAAGTAATTAAATCAATATTGCCCAAATTATTCGAGAACGATGAATCATCTGCACGACCAGCCGGAAGTATGGAAGTGATCAAAGTTATTTGGTGGAATCATGGCTGTAAAGCGGGAAAATATTCGTCAGCAAAGGTTCATCAAAGCTTAAACGTTAATCCTGATGGGACTTACACACTAGACAATTTAGACAATTTGAAACCTGAAGAAATTAATGGCTTTTAGAACAACCTCTCCACCAGTTCTTGTTTGGAAACCCCAAAATGCTGTGCTACCTCGGTGAGTATGGCATTCAGGGTTCCGATACGCAGGGGATCGTGGTTGGGGATGGTAAGGTGTTGTTGGCCGTTTTGTTGGGTGGTTAGCCTGATGTGGCTTCCGGTTTGGCGTGTAGTTTCATAGCCTAACTTGCGAAGGGCCTTAATCAATTTTGAAGCGTCAATGTCACGAGGCAGGTTCATAAAATAAAGGTTTCTTCTCGGGTAACATGCAAATGAACATAGGTAGGCATTTCTTCTTCAACAAAATGACAACGTACCGCATCGGAAATCATGTTCCGGAGTTCTTCCATGGTTTCGCCCTGAGTAATGATGGATTGATTGACAGCCCGGGCAAAATAGCCCCCATCCTGCGATTCCTCAACTATAAAAACGATCTCTTTCATATTCGAATGATTTTAAGCAAAAGTAATCAAATCATAAATACAAAACATGTACTCCGACGACGATCTTTTAATGCTTTCAGGCATTCAGCACATTGCTTTTTGTGAGCGGCAATGGGCTTTGATACATATTGAGCAGCAATGGGCCGAAAATATGCGCACAGTTGAAGGAACGCACATGCATGAACGGGTTGACGATCCATTTGCAAGCGAAGTTCGAGGGCGAGTTATAACCCTTCGATCGGTTTCCATGGTTTCATACCGGTTAGGATTGTATGGCGTTGCTGATGTGGTCGAGTTTATCCGGTCTGAAAATGGCCAAGGGATAGGATTGGAAGGTTATCCAGGTAAATGGCGGCCTGTACCTGTTGAATACAAACGTGGTAAACCCAAGCCCGACGAACGAGACGAAGTACAGCTTTGTGCTCAGGCTATCTGTCTCGAAGAGATGTACAATGCTAAAGACGATTCTAACTTGATAATAGCCACCGGTTATTTGTTTTATGGTGAAACCCGGCACCGCCATGAGGTTATTTTTAGTCATGAACTCAGAAATAGGGTTGAAACTTATGCCCTACAGATGCACAAACTTTTTGAAACCGGGAATACCCCTTTGGCAATTTATAAAACACATTGCAAGGCGTGTTCATTGGTTGAAATCTGTAACCCAATGGCTTTTAGTAACCCTCGCAAGGTAAACGATTATTTGAAAAATATACTTGATATCGACTAACCAATGAGAAAACTCTTAAATACGCTTTATGTCACAACTCCTGAATCTTATCTGGCGAGAGATGGTGAAAATGTGGTAATTAGGCTTGATGAGAAAGAAAAATTCCGGATGCCCATTCACAATATCGAAGGAATTGTTTGTTTTGGATATATGGGCGCAAGCCCGGCACTAATGCATTTATGTGCCGAACGCAATGTTGCACTTAGTTTTCTGACCGAACATGGCCGGTTTTTATGCAGGGTAGAAGGGGCAGTTTCAGGTAATGTATTGTTAAGGCGCAAACAATATCGAATGGCTGATGATAAAGAACAGTCTGTGGATCTTGCCAGGCTTTTTGTTGCAGGTAAACTGTCCAATTGCCGTACAGTGTTGCAACGTTCGTTCAGGGAACAAAATTCCGACAATAACCTACCAGAGATGGAATCAGCAATTCAATTGCTTGCATTGAAGCAAAAGCAGGTTCTTCGCACATCTTCGGCTGATGTTTTACGCGGAATTGAAGGTGAAGCGGCACAATCTTATTTTGGTACTTTTGATCAATTGATTCTGGTTCAGAAAGAAGATTTTTTCATGAAAGGTAGAAATCGCCGTCCTCCAAAAGACAACGTTAATGCAATGCTTTCCTTTGTTTATATGCTTTTGATGCACGAAGTACGGGCTGCATTGGAAAGCGTTGGCCTTGATCCCTGTGTTGGGTTTCTCCATACAGACCGGCCAGGAAGGGCAAGTTTGGCGCTTGATATGATGGAAGAATTCCGTCCATACCTCGCCGATCGGCTCGTATTATCGCTGATTAATCGAAGGCAGGTCAATAAACGTGGTTTTAAAGGAAATGAAGCAGGTGGGATTCTGATGACTGACGATACGCGCAAGGAAGTGTTAACCGCATGGCAAAAGCGCAAACAGGAAGAGATTCAACATCCATATCTGCAAACTTCAATACAGGTTGGATTGCTGCCTTATGCACAAGCTATGCTGATGGCACGGTTTATAAGGGGAGATATTGATAATTATCCGGTTTTTGTAAATAAATAGGTAATAAGAAGCTTATGATGGTATTAATCACTTACGATGTTGAGACAATCACACCGGGAGGTCGAAAAAGACTAAGGCAAATTGCCAAACAATGTGTTAACTTTGGCCAGCGGGTACAAAATTCTGTTTTCGAATGTTTAATCGATCCTGCACAATTCACTGAATTAAAATATAGACTCGAATCAATTATTGATCCTGAGTCAGACAGTTTAAGGTATTACTTTTTGGGCAACAATTATAAAAATAGAATAGAACATATGGGGCATAAAGAAAGCTACGATCCTGAAGGAACCTTGATTCTATAATTCCGCGTACCTTATGCTCTCATGAAAATGCAGGGAGATCGGCGAATGTTGAAAATAAAGAATTTGGATCATTATATATGAATATGGAAGAGCCATTCCGAATCATATTATTTGGTCGGCGGATTAGGCTTTGCATCGTACTGGAAAACAATATATTAAAACCCATACAGTCGCGCCTCGCAGGGGGCGCGTGGATTGAAACAAGCTATTGGCGAACAGGTTGACTTAGAATCCAAAGTCGCGCCTCGCAGGGGGCGCGTGGATTGAAACGATGCGTATGTTGAATACTGGGAGCCTGTGTCGGTCGCGCCTCGCAGGGGGCGCGTGGATTGAAACAGAACGATCGAGGATTTTGAAACAGCCAACAATAAGTCGCGCCTCGCAGGGGGCGCGTGGATTGAAACAATTATACTACCATTGATATAGGTAGCCTGTTAGTCGCGCCTCGCAGGGGGCGCGTGGATTGAAACCATCGGCGCTTTTAACCTTTGCAGCTGCAGTTGGTCGCGCCTCGCAGGGGGCGCGTGGATTGAAACGCTGATAACCGTATCACTCTGTTACAGGCTGATGTCGCGCCTCGCAGGGGGCGCGTGGATTGAAACAAAGATACTACCGAACGTAACCAAAAGACCAAAGTCGCGCCTCGCAGGGGGCGCGTGGATTGAAACACCTACCTCTTGCTTGGTAGTAATCAGTGTGAAAGTCGCGCCTCGCAGGGGGCGCGTGGATTGAAACGTATCGGCAATATACTCAGCATCTGATTTGCTTGTCGCGCCTCGCAGGGGGCGCGTGGATTGAAACACCAATGGCCAGTCAAAGATAATTACTCCTGAAGTCGCGCCTCGCAGGGGGCGCGTGGATTGAAACACGAGAAGAATGTATTTGATCAGGCAAAGGTCGCGTCGCGCCTCGCAGGGGGCGCGTGGATTGAAACAGGTCGTGCGGTTGTAAATTTTGTTAATCTGGAGTCGCGCCTCGCAGGGGGCGCGTGGATTGAAACAAGCTTTGGCACATTGCTACTTCAAGATGAGATGGTCGCGCCTCGCAGGGGGCGCGTGGATTGAAACAGGTGAGTACAAAGAAGTATTTATTGACGATACGTCGCGCCTCGCAGGGGGCGCGTGGATTGAAACTATCAACAACCTTGCTTATCCTGAATCAATAGCGTCGCGCCTCGCAGGGGGCGCGTGGATTGAAACAATTATCCATTGTTCCAAGTGTCAAATCAGAAGGTCGCGCCTCGCAGGGGGCGCGTGGATTGAAACTCCAAGTTGATCAAATCCCTTGCCTGTACTTGAGTCGCGCCTCGCAGGGGGCGCGTGGATTGAAACAATCGGTTATGCAGTTATTGACGGAGGTAGGAGGTCGCGCCTCGCAGGGGGCGCGTGGATTGAAACTTTAGGACAACCCTGTGACAAACTAAGCATGTAGTCGCGCCTCGCAGGGGGCGCGTGGATTGAAACATAGTAATGATGGACAAGTTGGAAGTGAAGTCAAAGTCGCGCCTCGCAGGGGGCGCGTGGATTGAAACACCAAACCAACTAATATTAGATTTGATGATATTAGTCGCGCCTCGCAGGGGGCGCGTGGATTGAAACATCTTCGATCATACCGTACCACTGTTCGTGAAAGTCGCGCCTCGCAGGGGGCGCGTGGATTGAAACGTAAGAGTGTTTATGCTCGTGAATGAACCTGATTGTCGCGCCTCGCAGGGGGCGCGTGGATTGAAACTGGTTAGATATTAGCCGGTGGAGGGCTACTTCCGTCGCGCCTCGCAGGGGGCGCGTGGATTGAAACAATCTCGTAAGTATAATCAGAGGTTGACATACAGTCGCGCCTCGCAGGGGGCGCGTGGATTGAAACCAATAGTCATCGTCATCATCACCACCCTTTAAGTCGCGCCTCGCAGGGGGCGCGTGGATTGAAACTCAAATTTCATCATTGATTGAGCCAACTTTAAGTCGCGCCTCGCAGGGGGCGCGTGGATTGAAACTTAAAATCTCATCAATCTCATACATTGGTGTTTCGTCGCGCCTCGCAGGGGGCGCGTGGATTGAAACATTAAACATTGCGGACAGTGTAAAACTTGGTTTGTCGCGCCTCGCAGGGGGCGCGTGGATTGAAACATTATTATTAAAAGAACAACGCCCACCAGTTACGTCGCGCCTCGCAGGGGGCGCGTGGATTGAAACAGATGCTACCTTAATATAGCGATCAAAAAAGGAGTGTCGCGCCTCGCAGGGGGCGCGTGGATTGAAACTCTTTGATATAGATCCGCACTTCCTCGGCCGTTGGTCGCGCCTCGCAGGGGGCGCGTGGATTGAAACAGTGATGACGGTCCCGACGAAACCAACGCCAGAAGTCGCGCCTCGCAGGGGGCGCGTGGATTGAAACAACAATGAACGGGCTGACTGTTGTGGGTTTAGGAGTCGCGCCTCGCAGGGGGCGCGTGGATTGAAACATGTTCGACTATGGCACATGGAAAAAGATTTATCGTCGCGCCTCGCAGGGGGCGCGTGGATTGAAACCATTATTACCCTCAGGCAAAAGCAGCCCTGGAAGTCGCGCCTCGCAGGGGGCGCGTGGATTGAAACAAGTGTATCAGTCGAGGAAACATGGTCGAGTGAGTCGCGCCTCGCAGGGGGCGCGTGGATTGAAACTAAATATCAAATATATAAACCTTGACTTTTTAGTCGCGCCTCGCAGGGGGCGCGTGGATTGAAACGGATATCTGAGAAGGGGTATGTGGGGGCTTCGACGTCGCGCCTCGCAGGGGGCGCGTGGATTGAAACAATCTCAGCTATGGGTTGGAGGTGATGCAGCAGAGTCGCGCCTCGCAGGGGGCGCGTGGATTGAAACAGACGAATGGTATTCACAGTATAAATACGTTGAGTCGCGCCTCGCAGGGGGCGCGTGGATTGAAACATTTTATCAGTTATTGTGGTTATCGGGAAGAAAGTCGCGCCTCGCAGGGGGCGCGTGGATTGAAACTTTCATCCTCCCGGATCTTTTGCACCCAACAGGGTCGCGCCTCGCAGGGGGCGCGTGGATTGAAACTTGACTGGTCCTGTTAACTTCTCATTAATCAACGGTCGCGCCTCGCAGGGGGCGCGTGGATTGAAACCTCCAGGAGCAAAGGTATTGTAAGCGGTCTTTGTCGCGCCTCGCAGGGGGCGCGTGGATTGAAACTGGTATTAATGGCGAGATTGTTGATCAAATAATGTCGCGCCTCGCAGGGGGCGCGTGGATTGAAACTATTTAGTAATTCGTGACATTCATATCTATTATGTCGCGCCTCGCAGGGGGCGCGTGGATTGAAACACCTACAAACAGACCGTTTGCAGCAATAGGGATAAGTCGCGCCTCGCAGGGGGCGCGTGGATTGAAACAGTTATACTGATCCTTCCTGAGCTTACATTTATGTCGCGCCTCGCAGGGGGCGCGTGGATTGAAACTGGAAGAGTTACCCCGGATAGCTTGTCTATTGCGTCGCGCCTCGCAGGGGGCGCGTGGATTGAAACTGTAAGCTACTGTAATACCTCTTTTAGAAGTTAAGTCGCGCCTCGCAGGGGGCGCGTGGATTGAAACACCTTTTGCAGTGTTTACGGTTACACTGGTTACTGTCGCGCCTCGCAGGGGGCGCGTGGATTGAAACTGATGATTTTGTGATACCCATCCTGGCAATATAGGTCGCGCCTCGCAGGGGGCGCGTGGATTGAAACAGTATCATACGCTGGATAAACTATCGGATCATCGTCGCGCCTCGCAGGGGGCGCGTGGATTGAAACTGATCCGTTCCGTTGGCCGATGAAGGCCTGTACTGTCGCGCCTCGCAGGGGGCGCGTGGATTGAAACTCTATGATGGCTGTGATTTCTTCTTGTGAAAAAGTTGCGCCTCGCAGGGGGCGCGTGGATTGAAACGAACTATTTTATTATCCAACGACATTCCATCTGGGTTGCGCCTCGCAGGGGGCGCGTGGATTGAAACTTCATCTTTGTAATTGAAGTAATCATCATCAGTGTCGCGCCTCGCAGGGGGCGCGTGGATTGAAACTCATAGATGACCGTATCAGTACAGTAATGAAGATGTCGCGCCTCGCAGGGGGCGCGTGGATTGAAACCTTGATATCAGATTGACCGAGTAGTATCTGTAGGTCGCGCCTCCCAGGGGGCGCATGGAATGAAGCTAATCTGCAAGCTGATCGTAATCCATATCTTTGTAGCTTCTATCTGCTAAAATGATTAAATTTGTGTTACTTCCACCTCCTGTATCAGTTTATGGTTTGGGACCAGGGGGTCGTAGGTTCGAATCCTACTACCCCGACCATTGAGAGTTAAAACCCAATTAAAAGCTTGTAATTCTACTGATTTACAAGCTTTTTCTTTTGTACCAAATCATCCCTGGTAATTAAAACAAAATAAGATTTGATTGCGCATTTCCATATTCCCACATTCCCACCTTCCCACCTTCTCATCTTCTCATCTTCTCATCTTCTCATTTTCTAATTATATTCTAATTTGATCACTATTACTTGATTTTTATCATGTAAATTACAATAATATTACTTATATTTATGCAAGTTTAAAGAAACCAGTAATCGGCGATAGGATAATATTTTAGAGACATTGAGGAGAAGATGGGCATAAGGGGTATGTGAGAAAATAAACTTTCCAAACCAATAAATAAACTTTAACAAAATTTTATAATGGCAGACACTAACCTAAATTTCAGGACTTATTTTGATAATTTTTGTTTTACAAAAAAAAATCTTGCATTATTAGTTGCTTTTGCATTTATTGAATCTTTGAATCTTAAGGAATTAGCACTTGACGAACAAATATTGAAACTTAGTAACGTATTAGAACTGCATAAAAAAAAGATTGATGATTTTGAGAGTAAGGAATACTTTAATTTTATAAACAATGACCATCAACTTTACAATGTATTTATAGCCTACTTGCTTTTTTATCACAGAAACGATGAAGCAATCATTGAGGA
>Ga0209123_1002612_pt1 | contig 14834 bp, 4 predicted proteins | sample BarGraIncu00431A_FD_184500 | JGI IMG/M metagenome (GOLD analysis project Ga0209123, IMG submission 184500) | Arctic peat soil microbial communities from Barrow, Alaska, USA - Barrow Graham LP Incubations 004-31A (SPAdes) (version 2) | ecosystem: Environmental > Terrestrial > Soil > Wetlands >...
GAAAATAAACGTTCCAAACTCCATCCAGCATGTTTTCGGTGTAATTCCCCGTGCTGAACATTGCTCCGCTTTTATAATATGATTTCCAGATGCCACTTTTCTTGTTGTTTTGGTATGGGCCTGTTAATCTGACTAAGACCAAAGTTGAATCGTAATATTCAATACTATTTCCTATTATTTGGTTGTCCTGATAGTTGCTTTCTAGCTTTATATGCCCGCTGGGGTAGTGTCCTGTTAGTTTTCCGTTCAGTTTCCCGTTTTTATAATAGCATGTTTTATTGACTGTACCGTCAGCATACTCTTTGTAATAATCAGTGAATAAATCATCATACGCTCCATTTTTCATGATAGAACGTTCCTGGATATTCCCATTTTCAAAGTAACTGATGACTGATCCGTTTTCAAGCCCAGCCTTATAAATTTTTATAAACCTAGTTTTCCCATTTTCGTAAAATGCTTTCAACTCGCCATCCGGTTGATTGTTCAGGTAGTTACTTGTTTCCTGAAGTGTTCCATTTTCATAATAATTCAGTACAGCCCCCTCTATTTTATCATTTTTGTAGGAAACGCGTTGCTGGATAGTTCCCGATGGATAATAATAGCGTAATATCCCATTCAGAAGTCCATTTGCATAGGGTAGTTCTTGTTTAAGTTCTCCCGTTTCGTAGAAATCATGCCATAAACCAACTAACTTGTTGTGGTCATACATCCCTTCTTGCCAGAGTTTTCCATTTTGATACCAAATGCAGTATTTCCCGTTTTTTTCAATGCTGTCGTTTTTTACACGAGTTACATAATACGACTCTCGAATCAGTTTCTTCTGAGTGTCGTAATAAGTGTTGATTTTCTGTTGAGCAACCGCTGAAAGAAGAATAAAACAGAAAAATGACGAAGTAATCAATCGGTTCATTGTTCGGGATTATTTTATGTCTAACATAAGTTGCGTTCCACCCAGCGGTTGTCTGTGTCCATAATCCAAAATGGCCGCCAGAGCATATTTTCCTTTTGCAAGGTTGTTAGGCAATTTTAGATTGATAATTCTGGAACCATCGGGGTAAACAGTTGCTTTTACCGGTGGAAATTTCTCCTCTTTTGCTGTTTCCATACTAGCAAGTGCAAGGGATACTTTTGCATCAATAATATTCTCGCCGACATTATTTACCGTTACTTCAAAACTTCTAAAGACATCCCCTTGTTTGGTTATTTCTCTTAGATTGGTGATTGACGCTTTATAATTGTTATTGCTCGGTGGAGTTTGTTTTACCAGAATAACAATGCGCGGTGTAACTAAAACCCCTGCAGCCATTGATTTGTCAGCCTCGAATGCCGATTGTTCTTTGGATACTTCAACATGTATCATGCACCATTTGGTCGAAAATCCATCTTTTGGAACTGTCATCAGTACTTCCAGTGAGGCTGATTGGTTGGGTTGTAATTCAATAAACGATGGGTTGAGTGTCAACCAGTCTGCACAAGAATGTTTGCTGGTGCCCAACGGAACAATTTTTTTCTCTCCATTTTTGGTGGTAACATAGTCCGATATTTTGAGATTGTACTTTTGTGGTTTGTTGGAGTGATTTATCAGGTTAATTTGTTTTTTCTGAATTTCTCCCGGGTTAGCATTGAAGCTCATTAATACGGGTGAAACTTCGAAATCCTGAGCATAAATAACCGCTGCGAATAATAATACTAAAAATGTGATACGTGTACGAAGCATAAATGAAATAATAAGTGTGTAAGTAATTACTGAGACCACAGCACCTTTCTTTTTAAAGGTGCTGTGCTGCGTTACAAAGATACAAATTTGAAATCTATAATAGTATTTTTTACTACAAGAATTCAATAAATATGGTCTTTCTGTTGCTAATAGAAGGGGAGTAATTTATATTGTCTGTTGCATTTTTTCATAATAATCGAAAATAAATACAATTTTATTAAATTTATTATTATTTTTGTCAAAAGAATCACAACGTGCTGTTTTTGAAATAATTTGAATCGTTTTCGGCGCATTATCATCTCTGGTTAGTATGACCGGAGAATAACTATATTATCAGGCGGATCTGAAAAGCCTTACGAGTAGGAAACTTTAAATCTGATATTATGCCATTGAAACCATTACTGATTACAATTGAGCCATTGCTGTGTTTAATTGCAGCAGTTTGCTTACTTCCTTTTGTAGGGTATCTTCGCTCGGCAATTGATACTAAAAAACCTGCCTACCTGCTTTCGCCCGAAAATTTCACGGCTGCCTGGCTAAAAGAAAACAACTGGCTGTCGCGCTTCTCCGTTTTTTTTATTGCCTTTGTTTTTCTGTTTAACCTCTTTGCATGGACGGTTTATGGCGTGACTTCAATCGTGGATTTTGTCGTGTTTTTATTCCGGATGATGTGGTGGTTAGTGCTTTGGATATGGAATGAAGTGCTGCATCCCACCGTTTTTGCGTTCGTAAAACTGCTGTGGCATTATACGGTGGTTATCGCCTGGAAATTCTTCAAACTCTCACTGAGTTTGGTCGGCGAAGCACTTAAAATTGATGCTGTCTTTTTTGCTTTCAAGAAATTATTGTTGTTCTTCGGAGTCAGCAGTGTGCTGTTGCTAGCCTATTTACTGATTTCAAATATCATTGTGTTGATTGTCGGTTTATTACTGATTTTCTATTTGTTGCAATATTCTGCTTTTTCAACTGTTGCCCATATCAGGGAGCAAAACTACGATTCCTACCAGATTTTTCCTAACATTCGCATCGTAGCATTGTGGATGCTTGTATCCGCTTTTTCAACAGGGATTATTGTTGCGCTGAAGATGTATTCGGGCATGTTTGTCATTGCGGGTCTGGGCGTAACACTCTCACAAATATTAGTTCCGGTTTCCATATTAACCTCTGTTGCATTTCTACTCTCCACTCTTTATCTGCCTGCATTTATCGAAGATACTGGAGCTGATTTCCAATTGCAGGATTTCCTGAAAGCTATTCTGTTGCGTTTGCCTAAGTTAATTGCTGCTCAACCGTTTTTGATTTTTGGACTTTTGCTGGCCGGTATCATACCGCTTATTATTGCTTCCTTGTTGAATGTCGGGATAACACAAACCACCGGAAAAGATATGCGCCAATGGGCCAGGGATATAACCCTGATTGGCAATCACATTCCTACCTATAAAAGTAATGCCAAAACGGTGGAGTATATGAAAGTGCTGCAGAAGACGGCTGCCATCAAAAACGACTCGCTGACAAAGGTCTACGACAAACAAATTGCGAAAGCAAACAATGAATTAAAGGCAACTTATAAGTTGAAAGCAACAATACTTGACAATCAGATTCATACTTTTGCCGGCAACGCTTATGTAGGCGAAATGCAGTCATTCAGTATTCCTGAACTTCCGGGCTGTGCCGAGTATGAATGGATTATTAAAAATACCACCAACAATGCTGTAGTGGCAAAAATAGTTGTGAATGCTTACGAAGGTAGTGGAACCCCACAGTCTTATGTTATTTATTACCGATGGGCAAAGGCGGGGAATTATTCTGTCAGCCTTACTCCCCGTAATACCTGTGGAACTTCAGGCACATTGGATCTTTCAGTTACCGTTGTGGATAACCCGAAATATCTGCCTGAAATTACGAAACCATCCGGAAAGATCTCTATCTGCTCTAGCGAAGAAGTGGTTTATACCGCCAGACCCGGTTTTAGTCAGTACACATGGTCTATGCCTGAGGGTGCTCAAATTGTAAAGAATAATAAAGAGAGTTCTCAAATTACCGTAAAATGGGGCGAAACTTCCGGTCCACTGCGTGTAAAGGGTACCGATAAAGATGGAAGAGAATCTAACTGGGCAGGAATTTATGTAAAAGTAACTACTGTGCCGGGTAAAACTGTGAAAGAACAACCCGATGTTCCCGATGAAATGCCTCAACAGTTTAACTTACTTCACCCTGCTTATTATATCTCGAGGGAAATTGCGGATGACTCTATTGCAGTCAAAACGGCCTATCTTGAAAACTGTAAAAGAGCCAAGTTGCAAGGAATGGCAGACATTTCAGGTCAATTGAATAATCTGACAGCTTCTGTAGAAGAATACACGCAAGACTCAAAAGATCAGATTAGTAAGTTGGAAGCCGAACTGCTTGCAACGATAGGTTTAGTATTGTTTTTGTCAATAGCCTTGTGCAGTATCTGGTTGTTTGTCATTGCTTTCCAATACGATTTATTTAATTATGAACAGGATGGACAGCATTACTGGTCGGAATTGCACGATAGCCTTAAAGCCAAAAATCCAAACCAACCGCTATTAGGACTTTTCGTTCTGATTGTACTTGTTGTGTTGGGTGGTCTTATTGTCTATAAAATATTTATTCTAAAAAATGTGCTGTCGTATTTGCTGACCGTACTTTTGAAATAAAGGGTTGAACATAATTTGCCCTTGCTGTTTCTAGCCGATATATAAGTCCGGTTGATTTTCTAGCAATTTAAATATTCTCCCGCAGATACCGCTGATTTTCGCTGATTTTTTCTTAATCTGCGTTGATTTGCGGTATCTGCGGGAGTTGTGTATAATAAAACAAATGTTACAGTTTAGCTGTTTTTGAACGTAGTGATGTGTTTTTTCGTATTTTTGTTGAATTAAAATTATTCTACAAGCATAAGTAGTAAGAAAGATATAATGCCGTATTTTATAAAGAAAAATCAACCACATAGAATTCATAGTGACATAGTGTCACATAGAAAAAATAAAAACAAGCTAACATAGTATCACATAGCACGTTTAACGTAACTACATGTGCTATGTTTTCAACGAAACATACTCTGTGTTGCTATGTAACTAAGTGCAACTATGTGATTGAAAAATATGACATTTAATTATTCCTCTTACTTAAATATATACCCATGAAGAAGATATTTTTTCTGATTTTATTTTTTGCAACCGTTGCATCAGGCTTTGCAGAGATAGAAAAACCCGTTACCTGGAGTTTTACAACAAAGAATACCGACAAGCAACAAGCTGAACTGATATTCACAGCCACCATGGAATCGGGTTGGCATGTATATTCTCAGTTTATTGGTAGTGGCGGTCCGGTGCCCACTTCGTTTAAATTTACTCCTTCGCCCGACTACGAACTGGATGGTAAGATGGTGGAACAAACTAAACCAACCAAAGCCTACGAGAAAGCCTTCGATATGGAGATTGCTTTTTTTGCCAATAAAGCCATTTTTGTGCAGAAGGTAAAACTGATAAAAGTAGGTGTGATTGTAACAGGCACAGTTAAATTTATGTCGTGCAACGATGAACAATGCCTACCGCCCGAAGAACTTCCTTTCACGTTCAAGCTGAATTCTTCGGCTGATGCTGCAGCAGTGGCTCCCGCTGTAGCGCACGAGGCTGACGTGAAACAACAGCCCGAGCAAGTAACGACTGCTGTCGATACATCGAAAATTGCTACCTTGTCAACCGCTGCGCCTGCTGCCGCTCCCACGTCTCATGCTGCCGCTTCACGGTCTTTGTGGGCTATCTTTCTGGCCGGATTGTTGGGAGGTTTTGCTGCTTTCTTTATGCCCTGCATATTTCCAATGCTGCCTTTCACAGTCAGTTATTTTACCAAGTCGGCCTCAGGCAAAGGTGGTGCTGTGGGTAAAGCCTTGCTCTATGCTGCTTCCATTATTGTTATTTACGTGGTGTTAGGATTGGCCATTACCATTATTTTTGGTGCCGATGCGCTGAATGTCTTATCGACCAACGGTATTTTCAATTTCTTCTTTTTCCTTCTGTTGGTGGTGTTTGCCGCTTCGTTTCTGGGAGCTTTTGAAATTACTCTTCCGGCTTCGTGGATTAATAAAACCGATGCCAAAGCCGATAAAGGAGGCTTTATGGGTATTTTCTTTATGGCCGGAACACTGGCATTGGTATCGTTCTCCTGCACCGGGCCTATTATAGGAACTTTGCTTGTTCAAGCTGCCACCATGGGACAATACATGGGACCTGCTGTGGGTATGCTCGGTTTTTCCATTGCCCTGGCCATACCGTTTGCGCTCTTTGCCATGTTCCCAACCTGGTTGTCGAAAATGCCTAAGTCGGGTGGATGGCTCAATAGCGTAAAAGTGGTGCTGGGTTTTCTGGAACTGGCATTGGCACTTAAATTCCTGTCGAATGTAGATTTGGCGTATCATTGGAAATTGTTTGACCGCGAAGTATTCCTCGTGTTGTGGATTGTTATTTTTGGATTATTGGGTTTGTACCTGTTGGGTAAGTTAAGGCTGGCTCACGATGCCGAAACAAAAGGTATTCCGGTGATTCGTCTGTTTCTTGCCATCATTGTTCTGTCTTTTACCATGTATATGGTTCCGGGCTTATGGGGTGCTCCGTTGCGGAGTATCGCTGCTTTTCTGCCACCACAGCAAACACAGGATTTTGACCTGTATACTGCCGCATTAAACAATAAACCCGACGACCACCAAACCCGGAAATACAGTGATTTATTTGAAGCTCCACTCCATTTGGATGCCTTTTTCGACTACGAAGAAGGGTTGGCTTACGCACAAAAGATGCACAAGCCGGTGATGATTGACTTTACCGGACATGCCTGTGTGAACTGTCGGAAAATGGAAGCCGATGTATGGTCAAAAAAGGATGTGTTAGCTCGCCTGAGCAAGGACTATGTACTGATACAATTATACGTCGACGATAAAACCGAACTGCCGGTAGAAGAACAATATGTGTCGAAGTTCAGCGGAAAAACCATAACTACCATTGGTGGTAAATGGAGCGATGTGCAGGCTACCCGTTATAATGCCAACTCACAGCCATTTTACGTGTTGCTCGATACAAAAGGAGGGATGCTAATCTCTCCTCAGGGAGCCGACTATAATTCCGACGATTTTGTGAAATTCCTTGATAAAGGCTTGCAGGTATTTGCTCAGCGATAGAGTTTATTCTTTGAACGCAAGAAGCGTGAATATCCAGGGACGTAGTCCTGTCATCTTCGTAGAATAGAATATTGTCGACCAACAGAGCCGCGTAAGCGGTGACATCTTTTAATTCCCGCCAAACAAAGATGTCAGAGCTACGCCTCTTAATTGCACCTTTCTCCTAAATGCTACTAAGATTACAGAGCTACGCTCCTTAATATGGATTTGGGTAGTACTGACGAAATTATATAAAAGACCTATCCGATTTTAAAAATCTGTTTGGTATAACGTGACAACATTAAATCTTTTAAATGTGAAAATAATTGAATTGAGAATGTAAAAATATAAAATAGATTTTGTAGTTTTGTAGCTTTATATAGAAGCAAGAGCCAAGAAAAAAGATATTAAATCATATATAGATATGATCGATAAACTCGACTGGTAAACACCCGATGGCGTAAGTCAGAATAACGAGTTCATAGCTGTGCTGTTTCCACATTGTCTCACTCGATAGATAAGAATTAAGTAATGGTCAGAAAATAATGTCCTATTCTTATTGTTGTATATTGAATTATAGGACATTATTTATTTCCACTTACTTAGTTGTACAATATAATATCTGAAATTATTATTTTTTGATTTGTGAATTCAAAGAGAGACTACCAGAATGCAATGTCTTTTATAAACAAAAGCGGCTCGCAATTAATTTTAGTTATTCCTAAAAGTTTTCCTCTTATGAAGTATTTGAAACTTTCATTCGTACTTATTCTGTTTTCAATTGTATCGGTAAAAGCACAGGTTAGCAAATCGGTTTTTGTAAATCAACCAGGCACATTATACAGCCAGTTTTCAGGGAATGATACTTACACCCTTAAGAATTTGATTATTTCAGGAAAACTGAATGCCTATGATTTTAAATTCCTTAGCCAGAATTTCAACCTCCTCGAAAGCGTCGATCTGAGTTCATGCACAATTTATAGTTATAGCGGTAGTGATGGACCTACCTGGGCATCGACCATTTACTACCCTGAAAATGAATTGCCACAAAATTCATTCTCAAGTACCATTGTAAATACCGGTGTTAAATATATTTACGGCCGTAAAACCTTAAAGTCTGTTATTCTGCCATCTACTATCACCAGTATTGGCACTGATGCATTTAATGAATGTACCGCACTAACAACCATAAAATTGCCTGCCACATTAAAAACCATCAAGGATTATGCATTTCAAAACTGTACCGCACTGACATCTATTCAAAATCTGGCAGCAATACCACCTGTATGTGGTATAGATGCATTAACAGGAATTAATGCAAGTGCTTGTGCCATGACTGTGCCAACAACTGCCGTATCTATATATCAGGATGATACTGCCTGGAAAAATTTTATTACTACGGGCGGGGGGTATTCTTTGTATGCGGCAAACTCCAACGAGTATGCGGGTAATGTAAGCGGGCAGGAATATCGGTTTTATTCGTTGAATGAAGCTGTAAAATTAAAGGTCTTATCCAAAAACAGCAATATTACTCTTGATTGGTCTGAAAACGGAAAAGTTGTTTCGACAGACAGTATTTACTCCTTTAATATAACGAATAACAGAAGGTTGACAGTCAACTTCAGACGGGAAGCAAATATTAACCTGACAAAACCGGGAGTATTGACCACTCTGATGAAAGACCCTCAGACTATAACCCACTTAACACTAACGGGGAGTGTAGATGCGCGCGACATTCGGTTTATAAGAGATAGTCTCAAAGCTCTTCAATACCTTGATTTGACCCGAACAACGTTATACTCGTATTATGGTTCGGGTGGGTCGTATGTGTCTTCCAACCTTTACAATGACAATGTGTTTCCAACCTGGGCATTTTTTACATACAATATAAATCAGGGGAACAGGTATCTGAAAACCGTAAAACTTCCAATGGGCATAGTTTGTATTGAATATAACTCCTTTAATAATTGTCGCAACTTAGATTCCATTACCATTCCTCAGGGTGTAACTTCCGTGAAAGAGTATGCGTTCGGTTACTGTAACTCGTTGAAATCTATTAAGAATTTAGCAATACAACCACCAACTGCAGTCAATACTACTTTTACAGAAGTACCTGTTTCGGGATGTGAACTTTTAGTACCGGTAAATAGCGAATCGGCCTACAAAGCAGCACCTTACTGGAACAGTTTCAATATAAAAACCGGCGGATATTCTGTTTCGGTAAAATGTAACAATGATTTAATCGGGTCGGTCAACGGTGTAGAAAGCCGGTTTTATGCTCCAAATGAAGTGTTAAAACTGAAAGCGACGGCACTCAATGGCTCGGTATTTAAAAACTGGACTGAAAACGGTATAATCATTTCGACCGACAGTACACTTGAAATTTCCATAAATGATAACAAACAGTTGTTGGCGAATTTTGGTCTGGTTAAAACTATAACCACAGTTAACACCGGAACGTTGAAGAATTTAATCACAAACCGGGATGTGCTTACTTCACTCACGGTTTCGGGAAAACTGGATGTGCGTGATTTTCAGTTTATCCGCGACAGCATTCCATCGCTGGAGACACTGGATATTTCAAATACACAAATACTGGCTTATACCCTACCTAACACCGGCACTTCCTACAAAGATAATGTGTTGCCATATTGTGCTTTTTCAGCAGAATCCTATCCATGTCCGGGCATGAAGTTTCTGAGAAATATAATTCTCCCACAGGGAATGACAAGCATAGGTGAAAGAGCATTTTATAATTGTTTTGCTCTCGAAAACGTAAGCATGCCTGTAAGCCTGAGCAATATTTCCACCAACGCATTTGGGTATTGTACCGGCATGAAAACACTTACATTACCACCCTTTTTAAGTTCAATAGGATATACTGCCTTTCAGAATTGCAGCAACCTGAAAACAATTAATAATTTCAATCTGACTCCAATCGCAATCGACAACAATCCTTTCAGTGGCATAACGCTTGCTAATTGCAATTTGCTGGTGCCTACAGGTTATTCAAACGGTTACAAATCGGCTTCGGTATGGAATACATTAAATGTAAGTGAAGGTGGTTTTGTACTTACTGCTGTGAGCAATGAACGTTCAACCGGAACTGTCAGCGGACCAGAAAACAGGTTTTATACCTTGAACGAAGCGGTAAAAGTGCAATGCTCTGCCTTTAACGGGACTACGTTCAAAAACTGGACGGTTGACGGGAAAGTGGTTTCATCAGAACCCGTTTATACATTTAATGTGGTGACAAATCAAAATCTGATAGCTAATTTCAGCAAAGAAGTAACTATCAGGGTAGATTCTGCCGGCACGTTGAAGAATAAAGTTGCAGACTTGCTCTCAACAACAAAACTAAGCGTGACAGGGAATATAGATGCGCGCGATTTTCAGTTTATGCGTGACAGCATGCCAAGTTTGGAAGAGCTGGATCTGAGCAAAGCTTCTGTGGTGGCCTACATGGGTAAAGCAACTTACTGGGAAAACCGAAATTATAATGCAAACACGTTACCGGCCAATTCATTTTATAATTCAACCACTACCTTGGGAAAAACATCACTCAAATCGATCATCCTGCCTGATAGTCTCAAGGTTATCGATAGTCAGTCATTTCGGGCTTGCAGTAACCTGACTTCCGTAACGTTTCCTTCGAAACTTACAACTATTTATGGAGCATTTGCAAATTGCAGCAGTCTGACAACTCTGGTTATACCACCCACAGTCACTACTTTGTCAGGCTCATTCAGTGACTGCACAAAGCTAAGTTCGATAACACTACCTGAAAGTCTGAAAAGCATCGAACAGGAGATGTTTAAAAATTGTATAAGCCTCCAATCAATTCATATTCCCGAAGGCGTAACCACAATAAGTTACAATGCTTTTCAGGGTTGTATGTCGCTTAAAGATTTAAAATTACCCGATGCCTTAACCACTATTTATCATTTTGCTTTTGATAATTGTACGGGGTTAGACTCATTGAAATTACCGTCAAAGCTAAATTTAATAGATGATTATGCATTCGAGGGTTGTACCGGTTTGCAATATATAAAATTTCCGGAAGCGTTATTAGCGTTGAATAACTATGCTTTTATCAATTGCAGTGGTCTCAAAAAGTTAGTTTTCCCCCGAAAATTAAAATCCATTGGCTCCAATACTTTTCAGAATTGCACAGCACTCGAATCGATTGAATTTCCGGATGATTTAAATTCACTGGGCTATTATTCTTTCTCCGGTTGTACGAGTCTTAAAGAAATAAAGATCCCGAATAAGATAACCAATTTGGGAACAGTATTTGAAAATTGCAGTGGATTAAAGAAAGTAACACTTCAGACCGGATTAAAGTTAATAACCGGATATGCATTTGAAAACTGTACGAGTCTGACATCAATTTCAATACCTACCGGAGTGACCTATATCAGTGGGGGTGCGTTTGAAGGTTGCAGCAGTCTGGCCGAAGTGAATTTACCAGCAGGATTAACCAATATGGGGTCGTCAACATTCAGTGGTTGCACTAGCTTGAAGTCAATTCAGTTGCCATCAGGATTTACAAAACTTGAGGGTATGACTTTTAATGATTGTAGTTCGCTGACATCGGTCACACTTCCTGAGGAATTAGCGTCAATGTTTATGATTGAATTTTATCATTGTAATAAACTTGCTGAAATTATAAACCTGAATCCGGTGCCACTTCCAACCAGTTCTTTGGGGAATACATTCAATGAAATGGATCAGACTAAATGCAAACTAATAGTTCAGTCTTCGTCGGTCAATGCTTATAAAGCCGCTGACATCTGGAAGAATTTCACAATTCAGGATGGTGGCTATTCAGTCATAGCTTCCACCAACAATTCGATGATTGGAAGTGTTACGGGAGCCAATCGGTTTTATCAACCCAATGAGGAAGCCACACTGGAAGCAGTATCAAAATTAGGTTCAACTTTTGTAAACTGGACAGAAAATGGCACTGTGATTTCGACAAATCCTGTATATAAATTTCAGGTTTCGTCGAACCGGAAGCTGTTGGCTAATTTCGTTCGCGAGCTATCCATCAACATAACCAACGCTGGAAGTTTAAGAGATTCGGTTTTTGATTCGAATTCCGTTTCCAAACTAAGCATTAGTGGAAGTATGGATGCGCGCGATATTAAATTTTTGCGCGACAATATGGCTTCCCTTTCATCCATCGATCTGAGTAATGCTACCATAGTGGCTTATAGTGGTGCTGAGGGTACGGCAGATGGTACTTACGATTATCCTGCTAATGTCTTTCCGCTCAGTGCTTTCTTAAATGATACCATTTTAAAATCAATTGTACTAAACAAAGAGTTGACGGTTGTAGATGGGCAGTCGTTCAGTGGCTGTATTAAATTAAATCAATGTGTTATGCCGGAGAGCATTACAACCATTCGTCGAGATGCGTTTTATAATTGTACGGGACTGACTTCGATAAAGCTTCCCACAGGATTAACAAGCATTGAAAATGCAGCTTTTGTAAACTGCAGTAACCTGAAATCGATACAATTTCCCTCCGGATTAGAAACTATAGGTTCTTCAGCTTTTGCATCCTGTACGGGTTTGACTTTACTAAACTTTCCCTTTGGTTTAAAAAAACTGAACGACAGTTCTTTCAGTGGTTGTACGGGGCTGACAAAGGTTGTATTTCCGGGGAGTCTTTCAGTTATTGAAATGCTGACATTCAGTAACTGTTCGAACATTACGTCACTTGAATTCTCCGAAGGGCTTACTCAGATTAGTTACGGAGCATTTTCATCCTGCTCGGGCATCCAAATTATCACACTCCCATCCAGCCTTAGTTTTATTGGCACAGGTGCATTTGGCGGTTGTGCCGGTCTGAAAGAAATGACCTTATCGTCAGGTTTGACTTCCATTGCTATGAATGCTTTTTATGGTTGCTCAGCGTTGAAAAAAATCACCAACCCCAATGCCCTACCGCTTGTAATAACAAGCGATGTTTTCTCGGGAGTAAATCAGTCAAGCTGTAGTTTGATAGTTCCGTTTGGTTCCGAAAATCTTTATAAAAATGCTTCTGTATGGAAGAAATTCATTGTCAGCGGCAGTGGATATTCCATATCGGCAAAAAGCAATAGCCCATTGGTTGGTTGTGTCAGCGGATTGACAACTAAAATGTACGCCATTAACGATGTAATTTCAATAACAGCCAAAACACTGGGTGGCTCAAGTTTTGTAAACTGGACAGAAAACGGAACAGAAGTTTCTACAGATTCGGTCTTGACATTCGTGGTAAGTTGCAGCCGAAAACTGACCGCCAACTTCAAACGGGAAGAGACACTGAATGTATCAAATGCCGGAACGTTGAAGAATGGAATAAAAAATGCAACAACAATCACTTCACTTGTTCTGTCGGGTAATATCGATGCCAGCGACATTAAATATATACGTGATAATTTTTCATCGTTGGCCTATTTGAATTTAAAAGACACACACATTACAAGTTATAGTGGAAATGCAGGAACGAACCAATTTGTCAACTGGTATCCCGAAAATGAATTGCCTGAAAATTCGTTCAATGACCCTTTTACAGGTTCACACTGTTCTCTGCAAGCTATTGTGCTGCCTGATGAGTTGGATTCAATTGGTTCTTCTGCTTTTATTGACTGTACCACATTAAAATCAATTAATTTACCCGCTCATCTAAAATCGATTGAAACAATGGCTTTTTATGGCTGTACGGCGTTGGATTCAATTACTCTTCCTGCCGGGGTACAGTACATTAAATCACGAAGCTTTAGTAATTGTGATGCATTGAAAAGAATTACCAATTTGAATTCTCAACCCATATCTATTACGAACGATGTTTTTTCAGACATTAGCTTTAAAACCTGCAAATTAATTGTGCCTGATGCGTCGGTCGAATTATATAAGGCAGCAGATATATGGAACAACTTTTTCAAAATTGTCGGTATTAGTTCTCATTCTGACTCGGCACCCGAGACTCCTCAGTTGTTGATTTATCCGGTGCCGGCCACAGATATTATCTATATTCAATATGCTGATTCGATAAGCGTACAATCTATGCGGATTTACGATTCAACCGGTAAACTCTGCTGGATATCTGAAGTTCCGGTTTCGCAAATTGACGTGTCCTGGTTAAGGAAAAACAGGTACTTTATTCAGGCGATTACTACAGGTAAGCCGATAGTGAAGAGTTTTGTTAAAAATTAGAAGTGGTGTATTCATCTATAACTTTATGCACATTTATTTATAAAGCTTATGTATAAATCAATTGTTTTTTCTTTATTGCTTCTGTGTTCTCTGTCGGTGATGGGACAGACAGATAATTTGCGCAGCGAAATTCTTAATTACACCGATTCCAATGCCTTGTATATTCGCAATGGGCGCAAAATGCTTGTTGACAAGCTCATTGATGGCGATTTAAGTAAGGTGAAACAAATTAAAAACTCGCTGCTGCTTGCCGAAAACGAGAAATACCTTACTTTTTATCCTTACGAACTGCGCTTGTTGCTCTATTGTCTGGGTGAGTATGACGAATTGCAGTATTTTATACAGCAGAATGATGAGAAGACCATCGAAAAGATAAAGCTGAAGATTAAACCGGCTCAGGACGATTTGGAATTGTGTATGCTGACCCTGGCGCGCAAAAACAGAATGAACATTGAGAGCGATATCCGGAAGCAGGTAGAGAATGCCGAAACCCTTGACTTTCTTGTGCTGAACCTGCGTTATCTGGTTGGAGGAAAAGATTATCCTGATATTACGCGTGAGAGCCTTAATGCCAATGCCGATACTTTTTTATTGAAATACCCGGAGAATAAATATAAGGGGTATGTACGCCAATACATCCGTTATAAAATGGTGCCGTCTGACTGGGGGTATGGGTTTGAGTTTTTCTCGGGCTATGGCATTGGAACCGCTAATCTGTACAACAATTTTCAG
>Ga0209123_1002613_pt1 | contig 14828 bp, 9 predicted proteins | sample BarGraIncu00431A_FD_184500 | JGI IMG/M metagenome (GOLD analysis project Ga0209123, IMG submission 184500) | Arctic peat soil microbial communities from Barrow, Alaska, USA - Barrow Graham LP Incubations 004-31A (SPAdes) (version 2) | ecosystem: Environmental > Terrestrial > Soil > Wetlands >...
AATGCCCATAAAGCCAGACGCGCCACCCACATATGGAATATTAAGAATGGTGATGCGGATAATTTCGCCAAGGCCTAAGGTGGCAATAGCGAGATAATCACCATCAAGGCGTAGGGTCGGCAGTCCGATCATAAAACCTAAGAAACCAGCAGCCGCCGCTCCACCACAAATAGCAACAATAAAGGGGAGTTGCAGTTTCACGGTCAGCACAGCACCCACATAGGCACCAACCGCCATAAAACCAGCGTGACCAATGGAAAACTGCCCCGTAAAACCATTAATGAGGTTAAGGCTCACTGCCAAAATAATATTAATACCAACCAGTACGATATTTAGTTGCCAAAAAGGCCCAATGATATCCAGCATAATGAGCGTCTGCATTACAGCATACACTGCTAGGCATGCGAGCAGGGACCGCCAAAGCTGTTTATTGTTTCCCATAGTATGTTGTCACCTACACTTTCTCACGCACATTTTTACCAAGTAAACCCGATGGTTTAAATAGTAAAATAATGATTAAAATGGCAAAAGCTGCGGCATCACGGAAGGTGGAGGAGATAAAGCCACTAACCAATGCTTCAACAATGCCCATTATAATTCCACCCACCATGGCCCCCGGAATAACCCCAATGCCGCCAAGTACAGCAGCAACAAACGCTTTTAGTCCTGGCATAATACCCATCAGGGGATCAATGGAGTTATAATACACGCCAACTAGCATGCCAGCGGCGGCAGCCAAAGCTGATCCAATAGCAAAAGTAATAGAAATAACACGATCTACATCAATACCCATTAGTTTCGCCGCATCGGTATCAAAGGACACAGCGCGCATGGCTTTACCAATTTTGGTGCGTTGTACGACATACGTCAAAATAACCATTAATGTCAATGCAACGGCTAGGATAAGGATCTGCTGACTATTCACCACAATATTACCAAAGGTATATATCTCTGACTGGAAAAGGGGTGGGAAGGTTCGCGGTTGGGGAGAAACAAGGAGAATACCGCCGTATTCCAGTAGCAATGATACACCAATTGCAGTAATTAATACGGCAATGCGTGGTGCATAACGTAGTGGCCGATAAGCCAGTCGCTCGATAATCACCCCGACGATGGCTGCTACGACCATGGAGAGTAGCAGGGCTGGGAAAAAGGACAGATGTAAAAAGGTTGTGGCAAAAAAAGCCACATAGGCGCCTACCATGTAAATATCACCATGAGCAAAATTGATTAATTTAATAATGCCATATACCATGGTATATCCCAAAGCAATAAGCGCATATATGCTTCCGAGAGATATCCCGTTAATTAACTGTTGTATTAACTGTTGTGTAAATGTAAATTCCATGCGCTTTCCTCCTAACTTTTTCTATTATTTAATCAAGTTGTAGCTTCTTACAATTTACAAAAGGGATAAGACGACTGCCTTATCCCTTTTGTCTTTGAAGTGAGCATGATAACTAGGGATTAATCTTTTCTTTAAATGTTTGCTTACCATCTTTCATCTCAATGATAACAGCACTTTTTACAGCATCATGTGTTTCATTGAGTGTAATTTTTCCTGATACAGCATTATAGTCTTTCGTTTTAGCCAACTCATCTTTGATTTTGACAGTGTCTACACTATTAGCTCTTTTCATAGCCTCAATGACCATCATTGTAGCATCATAGGATAGGGCCGCAAAAGCATCTGGTGTCTCATTATATTCTTTTTTGTATGCCTCAACAAAACTTTTAATGGCTTCACTATTATCATCCGGTGAATAATGATTTGCGAAGAAGGTATTATTCAGCGCAGAGCCCCCAGCAATCTCTGGAAGTTTAGCGGAATCCCATCCGTCACCACCTAATATCGGCATAGTAAGTCCGATTTCACGAGCTTGTTTAATGAGCATCCCAACTTCTTGATAATAACCAGGGACAAATATTACATCCGCATTAGCAACTTTAATTTTAGTCAATGTCGCTTTAAAGTCGGTATCCTTCGCCAGATATGCTTCATCTGCTACAATTTGACCGCCATTTTTAATGAAAGTTTCTTTGAAGAACTGACCTAATCCTTTGGCATAATCACTAGAGTTATCAATATAGACAGCCGCTGTTTTGGCTTTTAATGTTTTCGTTGCAAAATTCGCCATGACCGAACCTTGAAAAGGGTCAATAAATGCCGCTCTAAACATGAAGTCCCGTACCTTATTTGTGGTGGGGTCTACGGTCACTTTAGGATTGGATGCTGTTGGACTAATAGCCAACACTTTATTATCCTGATTGACTTGAGCGCCAGCAATTACACTAGAAGAAGCGATCGGCGCAATCACAGCAACGACTTTATCCTGACTGATTAACTTTTGCATAGAATTGGCCGCTTCAGCTGCTTCACTTTTATTGTCCGCTACAATCAAAGTCAACTGTTTTCCAAGGACACCGCCTTTGGCATTTACTTGCTTAATCGCCAAATTAGCACCATTACTTGCAGATTTTCCAAAGGTCGCATTATTACCTGTCATTTCAAGATTGGCACCAATCTTTATTGTATCCGCCGATGTCTGACTTCCTCCACATCCTGTCATCACTACTGCCAGCATGGTAACTGCCGCAAATACAGCAGCTAGTTTCTTCATTTTTTTCATGATCATCTTTTCTCCCTTTGTATTACGAATAATGAAACAGCGAACCAAAATCTTTGTTATAGAACTACTACTACCCCAACTAATCACTGTCCACAATAATCTTGGAAGATTTCTCCTCCCGTCCATCTAGGGTGAATACCTGTACCTAATACAAGGTATATTATAGATAAATTGCTTTACACTGTCAATACTTCTTAAAGAGACAACATGGCCAATTATCCCCCCTACGTGTACATCTTGTGTTTTGTACAATACAGGTGATCATTAGCCATGTTGTCTCTATACTATTTTTACTGTTTATTTATGGGTTTATTTTTTCTTTAAATACTTGTTTGCCGTCTTTCATTTCAATAACTACACCACTTTTAATTGGATCATGGTTAGCATCAAGTGTAATAACACCTGTTACTACTTGTAAATCTTTCGTTTGTTCTAGAGCATCTCTTAATTTCACAGGGTCAGTACTATTAGCCCGTTTAATGGCATCAATTGCCATTAATGCTGCATCATAACCGAGTGCTGCCAGCGCACTAGGCTCTTGACCATATTCAGCCTTATACGCCGCAACGAATTTCACAATACGAGGATCAGTATCTTGGGCTGAATAATGATTACTGAAGAATGTATTATTCAGTGCCTCTGCACCAGCGATTTCCACTACCTTTGGATCATCAAAACCGTCTGTACCAATGAGAGGTACCGTAATGCCAATTTCACGGGCTTGTTTTGCAATTTTGCCCACTTCTTCATAATAAGCTGGAATAAAGACAGTGTCAGCATTCAATACTTTTATTTTAGTCAATGTAGCTTTGAAATCTTGATCCTTTTGTAAGAAAGCTTCTTTACCTACAATGACACCACCATTTTTAACAAATTGAGCTTCAAAGGATTCAGCAAGACCTTTAGAATAGTCAGAACTACTATCTATATAAATGACAGCAGTTTTTGCCTTCAATGTTTTGGTCGCAAAGTTGGCCATTACGCTTCCTTGGAATGGATCGATAAAGCAAGCACGGAAGGCATAAGGTCTTACCTTGCCATTATCAACTGTAATCTTAGAATTTGTACCCGTTGCAGTAAGCACAGGAATCTTATTATCCTGACCTACTTGTAATGTTGCTAGTACATTAGAACTGGCAACAGGTCCAAGCACCATAACCACCTTATCTTGTGTAATCAGTTTAGTAATTGCATTCGTCGCCTCAGATGGCTCTGACTTGTTATCAGCAGTCACCAACACCAGTTTCTTACCTAAAACACCACCAGCGGCATTGGCTTCTTTAAATGCCATTTGAATTCCCTGCATCGTTTGTTTACCGAAATTGGCAACGCCACCAGTTAACTCGAAATTTCCACCAATTTTTATTTCCTTAGAATCAGCTGCTGGAGTGGAACTACAACCGGTCAGCATAACCCCGAGCAGACTAACTGCCGCTAATAAACCGATAAATGATAATTTTCTCTTAGACATGAATTTTCCTCCCTCATAATATAAAAATGCATTAAACTATTAATAACTTTACTGAAATAATTTGCAAATGACGAAATGCTCTACATTATATAAAAAAAGCAATTCTTTATGTACAATTTTTTGTGAATTATATCTTCTGCCAACTAACGACTTCTAAGTATCCCTCCTCTATCCCAATCATGTCCATTCTACATCAAGTGCATTCTTAAATCAGATATATACACCCCGAGTCGGCCATGTTTTCTTAGTTACAACTTTTCAATATGTATTCATTAAATGTTTTTTCCCAATACATATCTGTTTATTTATTGTTATTATATTTGCTTACTAACACCCTGTCAATATTATTTTTTTACAATGATGAGAGCTTTTCTTAATAAATTAGAATACATGTTACATATCTTGCGTTAATACAAAATTAAAAGTCCAACTACGATAATCAGACTTTTAATTTTGTAGACTCGTTTTTTAAATACTTTTGATAGACATCCGGTCGGCGGTGCTTTAACAGTGGTAACTCTTCCCGCACTTTATGCATCTGATTCGTATTTATCTCTACTGTCATCATGGTTTCCCCAGACCCTGCCATGGCAAGTGTATTGCCCCAAGGATCTGCTATCATAGAATGCCCGTATGCCTGATACTGAGCCCCCGGGGTAGTCGCTGGAGCCGCACCCACTACAAAGACTTGATTATCAACGGCCCTTGATTTTATCAGCAATTCCCAATGGGCAGGTCCGGTCGTCCAGCCAAACGCAGCCGGAAAAATTAGGATTTCGGCACCTGCTAATGTCATCAGGCGTGACAACTCCGGGAACCGAATGTCATAACAAATAGCCACCCCTAGCGTCAAGCCAACACTTCTAACTACTGTCATTTCCTGCCCGGCTGATAATATACTAGACTCCTTAAACACGGTACCCCCTTTAATATCAACATCAAATAAGTGAATTTTACGATGACGCCCCAGTAAACTACCATCTTTATCAAAGATAAAGCTAGTATTATATACATTGTTATACTCATCCCGTTCCGGCATTGAGCCACCCACTACCACGATCTTTGACTCTGCCGCAGTTTGCTTTAGCATGTTAAGCGTATCTCCCTCAGGATAACTTTCAGCATAGTGGGAGAATAATTCTGTCTGGTATGGACAGTTAAACATTTCAGGTAAAATGGCCACCTGGCAGTTTGCCGCAGCCGCAGCTTGAATCATCCCCTTAGCCTTGCTAATATTAAGAGCTTTATCAGAAGTTACAGCCATTTGGCAGATTCCTAATTTCACAACATTTTCCTTCATCAAATATCCTCCTATCAAAATCTACTACATACATCATACTATAAGTATATATTGTGCTTTACTCCACCTTTTATTAAAATCCTTCCGTTATTGCGAATTTTTCTTATAATCACCTTGCTTTTCACAAAAGTAATAGCAGGCATCAATATGTTAATGCCTGCTATTACTAAAAACTAAAAATTATATACTTATCGATTGCTTATTATCATACATAGACCAAATACCACATGGACAGACACCTGTGCAAATACCACAACCGATACATTTATTATCATCGGAAATGTATTCAAAAATACCTTCAGAATTAAGTCTGCGAGTAATAGCCTTCTCTGGACAGGATTTTTCGCACATATGACAATCACGGCAAGTACCGCAGCTAATACATCTTAAATGATCATCATTGGCTGTAGGTACCTCGCAGCTATGACATTTATTAAAATAGGCTGTACTTAGTCGTTTGGGATCTATTTTGGTCTTTGCTACAGATTGATATACGCTACCTGTTAAATAGGCATCCACGGCCAACGCCGCTTGCTGGGCTGCCCCAATGGCATCTACAAGCCGACCTGGTTTCACTGTATCGCCCGCTGTATAGAGACCTTCAGCAATCTGATACTCAGCATTTACCTTTAAATACCCCCGCTCGATAGCGATGTTCTCGGGTAAAAAATCCAAATTAGGACTTTCACCAACACTAATGATGACGGTATCACCTGGAATTAATTCACCGGTTTTTGTAATAATACCTTCCGCTGTGATTTCTTGAGTCAATACCGGCCACATGATGGTACCGCCCAATGTTTCCACATGTTCAATTTCAATGGCATCAGCAGCTGGCCGCTGAACGTCAATACAGGTTACCTGCTCGGCGCCCATCTGGTAAGCGCCAACAGCAGCATCCATCCCTGAATTACCACAACCAATGACAATAACATTTTTACCAACCTTAGGATTTTTACCTTTATTAACAGCTTTAAGAAATTCAATCCCTTTAATAATACGCTCATTCCCCGGCCATGGAAATACGCGGCCAATATGTCCACCAGTGGCTACGACCACAACATCATGATTCTTTCTAATTTCCACGAATTTTTCCTTATCAACAGGAGTGTTTGGGATAAACTCGACACCCATATCCTCAATTCGTTTAAGCTCTGCCCTTAAGGTTTGGTGTGGCAGACGTGTCCGAGGTATAACCTGCTCCATTTTACCACCTAAACGCTCATCGGCTTCAAATACGGTTACGTCATGCCCCTTGCGAATTAGCTGCCATGCTACTGTAAGACCAGCAGCGCCACCACCAATCACCGCCACTTTTTTACCAGTCTTCACCTCGGACTTCGGTAAAGTAACATCCACGGAATAGTTGCCTAATTGGCCAACTTGTACGGAAATATCGACTTTACTCCGGGTGCACTCATCCATACACAGATTAGGACAAACAGCTCCACAGACCGAACCTGGGAAAGGTGTATAATCCAAGACCAATTTATACGCCTCATCAATATTACCTTCCCGAAGTAAGTTGTAACGACGCTGGGAAGGTATTGATGCCGGACAATTAAACTCACAAGGTGCTGCATATAAGCCATTTTCCCATACAGGTACACGTTGACGATACACATTCGTTGTTACCAAGCCAATAATATTAAAATCATCTTTATACACATCACTGAATATTCCGCCTGGTACCCATTGTTCTTTCCTAAATGGCTGGATTTTAGCATTTGACGTTTTAGGCCGTTCATCATATGTCAACGGTACGACCTTATGCCAATCTACCCAATTGCTGAGCTCAGCTCTAATCTCTGGATGAGCAATTGATGTGAGAAAGTCATCCATTTTCCCATCAAGATAAGCAATATCTTGCACCGCGAGAGGTACAATTTTCACATCTTTACGGGAAATTCCGGTAGCATTTCCCCGGAAATATAATGTACCACCCACCATACCCACGCAAGCACGGTCACCTAATATTGATTCAAATTGTTCACTATCATAACCACAAACTACAGAAATCCCGCCTGACATGAATTCAAAACAGAAACTGCCACAATTTTTGAGTACCCAAAATTCAGGTGGCGCATAGAGTGGATCATGTTTCATCATTGAGCCCGATCGTGTACCAACCCGGCCACCAACATAAATAGTGCCTGCCGCGGCACAATGTGCAGCCGTATCACCAGCATCGCCACGGACTATAATTTTACCACCAGCATTGAGCCAACCCACATCCGCTGAAGCTGAACCCTCAACAATAATTTCAGTGCCTTCCAGACACATTGATCCTACGCGTTGTCCTGGGTTTGTTACGATAAAATTTAAATCTTTTCCTTCAGGATGCCACAGTGGCCCGCCAATGTCATGTTGACCGGAAGCCTCAATGTGAAATTCTGTTTCACCGGCCGCTATTGCCTCATTAATAGCTTCTAGAAGATCTTGGGTTGACATTCGCTGATTTCCATCAAGACTACTTATCTTTAACATGTTGCTTCCCTCCTAACACACATACTGAATAGCCAATTTTTCAGCAATGGCCCTATCTGTCGTAACCAGAGCATCCGAACGCCCTACAGGCACTGAACTATTGCCGATTGGTGCCATCAATTTTTTGAGTTCACTATCGAGAGCTAACATATACTCTACAATATTTTGCGCAGCTCTATCGATATCTAGACGTTGAACAAGCCTTGGATCTTGAGTACAAATGCCTGCTGGGCACTTACCTGTACTGCAGGCATTACACCTGCCATGTTCATTACCGATACAACCCATGAGTTGAATGAGTAATTTACCAATAAAGACACCATTGGCTCCCAAACAAATCATTTTAAAGGCATCAGCCGCTGCATTACCCGTAAGTCCGATACCGCCACCTGACCATAAAGGAATCTGTCCTTGCCGCCCTTGCTTTACTGCTGACAAATAACATTCACGGGTCTTGGAGACAATCGGATGCCCTGTATGGTCAAGGGATATCTCATTCGCCGCCCCTGTACCACCTTGAATACCATCTAGAAAAAATCCCCCGCAGATTTTATAAGGATCGCGTAGTAAGTTATTATATACTGATACAGAGGTCGCCGAAGCAGCACACTTGATGGCTACTGGCACTCTAAATTTAAAGGCCGCATTCATGGACAAAAACATCTTTTGTACTGATTCTTCAATAGAATATAATCCTTGATGATTGGGCGGTGACATTAGATCAGCCTTAGGTACGCCGCGAATGGCCTGCACCAGCGTCGAAACCTTAGCCGCAGGCAACAGCCCTCCATCACCAGGCTTAGCTCCTTGGCCAATTTTTATTAAGATTCCAGCCGGATCCACTTTCATCTTAGGTATTGACTTTACAATACGGTTCCAGCCAAAATGACCGGATGCAATTTGGAGTATCATATATTTAAGTTGCTCAGATTCCAGTAGTTTGACAGGCATGCCACCTTCACCTGAACTCATACGCACTGGAAGGTTATGCTTCTCATTCAAATACGCAGTAGCCAAAGAGACAGCTTCCCATGCTCTAGGGGACAATGCACCAATTGACATATCACTGAAAATGACTGGGTAAATCCAATTAACTGGTGGCAGTTTGGCTGTGAGGTTGATTTCGCCGTTAACTACCGCTAAAGGTAGCTCACTCGCCGGGAGAACACGACCAAAAGGGGCCAAAATATCAAAGGTATGTCTTTCTGAATCAAGGGCCGGGTCAGTCATCTGAGAAATACGGCCAATAATAATATTATCTAATGTCCGTGGGCTAGCGCTGCTCAGAGCATTACGTCCCCCCCGCTTGATCGGAGACCCACCTCTGCGTGCCAACAAATTAAACCGGGAATCCGGATTACGTACAGGTTTTATAGCTTGATTAGGACATGTTTTTTCACACATGCCACAGCCAGTACAGAACTGGGTTATACTATTTTTTTGTTTAATGACCAGCACGGCACTATGTTTACTGATTGGCTCAGGTTGATTGCCAGTCGAAAGGGTAATGGAACGACGTTCTACAACAGGCTCTATGGCCTGAAAAGTACAGGCTGCCACACAATTACCACATCGAGTACAGCGTTCAGAATCATATTGAATCTTCCATGGCAAATCATTGACCGTTACATCTTGAGTTGTTACTGTTTCCATCGCTCTACCTCCAATGCTTCATTAATAACAACCACTTCTCGCTCGTTAGGATATATATCTGATTCTTGATTGCGATGTGGCAAAATAGCGTTAAGACCGCACACCTCTGATGAGATGGCTACCGTGTTTTCATCCCTACCCACTACGACTGGACGCAATTTTTTTGAATCACAGCACGTCATCATATTATTATTGGGTAACATAGCAATAATAGTATTGGGTCCGTTAATTTCCAAGTGACCGAGAGACTGCCTAATCGCCGTAAGCTCTGCCTTATCAGATCGCAGTGCAATTTCACTAAATGGCAGAGGGGTAATCACATGCTTATAATATTTAATGGGCCATTTTAATTGATGTAATACATAATGCAGTGTATAAATAAAATTTTGGGAGTCAGACTCAAAGCCAATATACCCGCGATGCAATGTTTTTTGATATTCCTTATTTTTGGTATAAAAAGTATTTTCACCGTTTGCACACAAAGTATATCCTTGTATGAAAAAAGGATGGGCGGCATAACGCACAATATCATAGTTAGTATTTTGACGGCACTGTACTACTATATTTTTTGCCATCAACGCCCCATTGTCATCCCACAATTTAAAATATGTGGCAATATCCCGGGGGTCGCCAATTTCTTTTAAAGTAAGCACATCGGGCCAAAAGGAGTACACATATCCTTGGTCTGTTGTTTCCAATAATTCTCTAAGGGCTAACCGCGTATCCAGTAGTAATGATTCTTTCGCCTCGGTGCTAGCATCACTATAATGTTCAGGATAATCATAATTACGGAAGATATAATAAGGCATGGCCTCAATATCTAACTTAGGATTTTTCACGCCACGCGGAATCCACTCTGCTAATTGAATAAAGTTATTGGTCTCCATATAATCTTCAACCATCTTAGCACCTTTTTGTGTGCAAGCTAGGGATAGTAGCGGTTTGTCCTTATGTTTGGAAAATACACCCGCCAAATCTTGCATGACCATGGCAAACCCTGAATTGTCATGGCCTTCTTGCTGCGGCAGCATTAAATGTAGAGCTGCCGATGGATGAATAAATTCTTTACTTTTAATCGCACCAATTCTGCACATATATCGTTACCCACCCTTTCATAATGATTTTATAATATCAAAAATATATTACCTGCTTTAGATGAAAAAAAATGGGAAAGTACTGGATCCTTAAATTTGGCTGTAAGATGGTAACAATAATCTTGATTACCACTAAGCTTCATTTGTCCAGGACTTTCCGCAGAGCCTTTTATACTCACGGTGTTGTGCGCTTTGCACCTGTACCACTCGGACCAGCCCGCCTGGTAGCGCGGAACCCTAGGTACACTCCCAAAATTCTTTTGTATTAATACAGGATACTTTAATTACATATCCTATTATAAAAACCAAACGTTATTCTGTCAATATTGTATAAAGAATAATACATTATACACTTACTATGAATATTAAATGATTTTATATTCTGATAATTCCATGATTTTCACGCCTGGGCGCCGTACGTCTCCTGAACGAACTGTATATTTATGCATATCAAGATATTCTAGGAGAGGCAATGCCATTTTGCGAGAAGTATTCAGCATATCGCGCAACTGGGCCAATGTAATGGTTTCATTCTTATGAAAGTACTGCTGTAGTAAACGAATAATATGCTCCATGGTTTTCCAATGAATATATATCGTATCTACCTGTATCAATATTCCCTTACTTAGTAATATATTAAAAACCATTTTGGCTTTCTCTGGTAAAATAGTTAGCTTTTCGCCAAGCAAGGCAACATCTATATGAGTAAGTCCGCTAGCGACTAATACTCGTTCACTCGTAATCAGTAAATCATTTAACCAAATATCGTATTTTATTTCATGCTCAGGCAGCGCTAAATCTCCCCCACTGCTTACGATGCTACCCTCTTTTTTCCAATAGGCTGTAAGTTTATCCAAAAATTTATCGTCGATCCCTAGCTTTTGTCTAATCACTTCCCTCGATAAACCAGATCGCTCTGGCAAAGCACTATGAAAAGCTCTGAGCAACGCCAAACAATGATCGGTTAATGATCTTACTGTCTCTTGCGCTATGTAATAATTTTCTAGCATAATTATTTTTCCCTCGGCCACTAATGCAATCAAGCTTTGATCCACTAGACTCTTATTGATATATCCAGCGGACCTCCTAATTTCCGTTCCAGATAAAGCACCATCACTGCCAATTAAAATTTGATATACACTATTGTAGACATCCTGCTTCATCAACGCCTGTGCCAATGCCATCCTAGCCTCACTAATGAGCCGTTTTTTCCCCCCTGGCGCAATGAACATAATACCACCAAGTAACAATTGGGGTGAATAGAGTCTGATAATGCCTCTATCACCGGCACTAGCTGCCAATGATCCTTCCAAAATAAGCCTCATATATTGAGGGCTACTATTCTTAAATGAATAGATACGCCCTAGAAATTCCCCTGTCCCTAAATGTAATCGTACTCTTGTACCACTATCTACAGGTAACTCCAGTATCGCTATTACATCCCAAATGTTACTGATCTGTCCATAAGCATCATTACTGAGGGACATACCGCGAGCAATTTTACTTTTATCCACACCTACTAAATTAATAGCTGCCCGCTGTCCAGCAACAACGGCCTCAACCTTATGTTCATGACTTTCGGTACCGCGCACCCTCACTTGTTGACCTGATGGATACAAGGTCAGACTATCACCAGTTTTGGCAGTACCACTTAATACAGAACCAGTCACAACTACACCATAACCTTTTATAATAAACACCCTGTCAATCCAGAGACGAAATGGAGCATCACTATCCCGGGGAACTACTTTTGTAGCCTCTGAGAGTAGACTTACTTTTAATTCATGAATTCCCTCGCCAGTAATAGCTGAAACACGGCATACGGGGGCGTATGCCAGAAAAGTGTCTTTTAGTAAACATTCCACGTCTTCCTCTACTAATGCTAGCCATTCATCTTCTACTTTATCAATTTTATTAATAACTATGATGCCACGCTGTATCCCACATAAGTGTAACATAGCCAAGTGCTCCCTGGTCTGAGGCATAATCCCTTCATCCGCAGCAATAACAAGCATGGCCAAATCAATACTACCTGTACCTGCTAACATATTTTTTAAAAAACGCTCATGGCCAGGCACATCAACAATACCGGCCCTATACTCATGACTTAACTCCATAGCAGCAAATCCTAAATCAATAGAAATTCCTCGCAATTTTTCTTCTTTAAGTCTGTCAGTATCTGTGCCAGTTAAGGCTTTAATGATTGCTGACTTACCATGATCAACATGACCTGCTGTTCCTATAATAATATACTTCACTCTATTGCCCCTTTTGTCATACTTTGGCAGGCTATTTGAATAATTCTCATATCTTCTACTTCTAGACAACGCACATCCAATAAGATCTTTCCCGCCTGAATTCGCACAATGATAGGAATAATATGTCTTCGAAGCATCTTTTCCAGTTCAGCTGCACTAATACTAGCAATTACGATACTAACTCCAAAACTCCTAAACTCGACCTCAGGTAATGTTCCCCCTCCTGCTTTAGATATAAGGGGAACAACGTCAATATGCCATCCATAGGCCGTAAGTGGCTGAAGCATGTTTGCCAATTTCTCAGCCTGCTCTCTAAGTTCCTGGGGTTGCCTTTTTAACATGCGTTGTACGGGAATATCTTTGTATACATCACCTGTCAAATAATCAATCAGTGTACCTTCTAATGCCGCTAATGATAACTTATCAATACGGATTGCCCGGAGTAAGGGATGTTTTTTTAACATATTTATATATTGTCGCTTACCTGCAATAATGCCTGCCTGTCCTGCGCCGAGCAGCTTATCACCACTAAATGTCACCACATCAATCCCTGCGGTCAAGCACTCCATCACAGTCGATTCATGCCAACCATCCGCCGCTACTGTAACAAGAGTACCACTGCCCAAATCCTCTACTAGGGGTAGTCCAAAACGATGGGCTAGTTCTACCAACTCGTTAATATCAGGCTGGGCGGTAAAGCCGACGATTCGGTAATTACTGGTATGCACTTTTAATATAATAGCTGTTTGTTGATTAATGGCCTCTTGATAATCTGATAAATGGGTTTTGTTGGTTGTACCTACCTCCACAAGTCGAGCACCGCTTTGTTTTAGTACATCGGGCACCCGAAAAGACCCACCTATTTCTACCAGTTGTCCTCGACTCACAATGGCCTCACGCCCTTGCGCCAATGCCGTCAGTACTAATAAGACGGCTGCCGCGTTATTATTAACAACAATTGCGTCCTCAGCGCCTGTTAAAACACACAACTTATTCACTACGTGAGCATAACGACTACCTCTCTCGCCCGTTGCCACATTATATTCAAGGGTACTGTAGCCCGCCATGATATCTTGCACCAAACGCACTGCGTTTTTTCCTAAAGGCGCTCGCCCTAAATTTGTATGTAGTACAACCCCTGTGGCATTTACTACTTTTCTCAGACTACAGCTACCTAATGCTAATAACTCAGCCTTAGCCTTAGATAATAAGCTTTCTGCTGAAACATCCACCGACTGGTTTTGTCTTATTTTATTCCGTGCTACGTCCACTACTGTACGTAAGCTCTCAGCGATGATTTCATAAGAATATCGGGCCAGTTCAGGCTGAGTGGCTAGTCCTGCTAATAAACGATCAATGGCTGGAAGATCTCGCATGGTGACTCTATTATCTTTCATGTTACCTCCTGATAAAACTTCATCTGAAGCACTTCACTCGATAGAATATTTTTTCAACGTGGGCTCTGGCGTTATATCTATCTTATCCCGTGCCTATCTTATTTCCCTCTACTAAACATGTATAACCTTCTCTCCTTATGCATATAATAATTCTATAAAATATATTTCATCTTCCAGCTCGTATGTTTATCATTTAATTTTCTAAACAGGAGTTATAAAATGCTAAATAATATTTTCAATTTTCCTAAACCCTCCCCTGAATTTAAATTAAATATCAATCAACCGACTGCTATCCATGATATTGCCACCCACTTACGTAATATCATGCAAGATGCCGCTACAACCCATCATGATCTAGTTATTTTATGCATTGGTACCGATCGTTCCACTGGTGACTCTTTAGGACCCCTGACGGGCAGCAAATTACGCTCTTTTAATCCCTATCCACATATATATGGTACATTAGATGACCCTGTCCATGCTTCTAATTTACATGATAATATACAATCTATTCAAACAAAATTTGATAATCCCTTTA
>Ga0209123_1002614_pt1 | contig 14820 bp, 12 predicted proteins | sample BarGraIncu00431A_FD_184500 | JGI IMG/M metagenome (GOLD analysis project Ga0209123, IMG submission 184500) | Arctic peat soil microbial communities from Barrow, Alaska, USA - Barrow Graham LP Incubations 004-31A (SPAdes) (version 2) | ecosystem: Environmental > Terrestrial > Soil > Wetlands >...
TTAAGTTTCTTTTGTAAGCGGATATCTGCTGAGGAAGTGCCCATACGAATTTCAATACTGTCGCGCTCAACATGCCAGTCGTTCTTGCTGATATCCCAATAGGCAAGACGTTTGGCGGGTAATTCAATTGCCACGGTCTGTTGCTCTCCGGCTTTCAGGTGAACACGCTGGAATCCCTTGAGTTCCTGCAGGGGTCGACTGACCTGAGAGTTGAGGTGCTTCACATAGAGCTGAATCACTTCGTCACCGTCCCGTTTACCAGTATTTTTCACATCCACACTTACGGTGAGTGAACCATCATTTGTAATTGTGGGAGTATTGGTCTTTAGATTTGACCAGGCAAAGGTAGTGTAGCTTAATCCGAACCCAAACGGATAGAGCGGCTCACCCTTGAAATACATATAGGTGCGTCCGTTGCGGATGTTGTAATCCAACATTTCAGGCAACTGATCAAGTGATTTAGGCCAGGTCTGCACCAATCGTCCTCCCGGATTGAAATCTCCAAACAGTACATCTGCAAGGGCGCTGCCTTCTTCCTGACTGCTGTGAGCCATGTGCACAATGGCAGGTACATTTTCCTGTATCCAGTTAATCGCATAGGGGAAACTGCTTTTAAGCACAACAATCGTCTTGGGATTGGCAGCCATCACCGCTTTGATTAGTTCTTCCTGAGCGCCCAGGGAAATGGATTTACGATCCAGATCTTCCCGTCCCTCGTCAGGCCCTGAAATCTTCTTCCAGCCATTGTCCAGGTTGGGATTGTTACCCACGCATACAATGGCCACATCTGATGATTTGGCAAGCTTGACTGCTGCCGCTACGTCATCACCCAATGCGAACTGTATCTTCACTTTTGCTCCAACTTTATTCTTAACACCCTCTATTGGAGTGATGGCATAGGGGCCCTGAGAGCTATACCAATCGAATACCACTTGATTGGCACGCGGTCCTATCATTGCAATTGTCTTGATGATCTTCTTATTAAGTGGGAGTAGGTTACCCGTGTTTTTCAGAAGTACAATCGACTCCTGAGTAGCCAGACGCACGACATCTTTGTTTTTCTGTGTATTCCATGGAGCAGTAATAGTAGTGTCGGCTCCTATTTTTGAGTATGGAATTCGATCCACAGGATCCAGCAATCCCAGTCGGATGAAGACGCGCAAGGTCCCCTTGATGTCTTGATCGAGTTGCTTTTCTGTTAACAGGCCTTCCTCTAATGCTTTTTTAACCGGAGCATCCCAATTCTTATCCAGGTATTGATTGATGCCTGCTATGACAGTACCTGCAGCTGATTGTGTTGTATTTTCATAGTATTTCTGCGAGCCGGTTAAGTTTTTGAACCCACCGGCATCGGTACAGATCACTCCATCCACGCCCCACTTGTTGACAGCCACTGATCTTATCCATGGATGTATAGTTGCAGGGATGCCATTGATAAGGTTGTAGGATGCCATGAAACATTTCGCCCCTCCTTCTACAAATCCCATGTGAAAGGGCATTGAATAATACTCAAAGTATTGACGTTCATCAAAATTGGAGGATGTTTTGGTTCGGTCATCTTCATTGCTATTGGCCAGAAAATGCTTCAGAAGCGATGCGCTCAGCCAGTACTTGTTATCGGTGCCTTGTAACCCCTTTATCATCGCCACAGCCATTGTGCCGTTGAAGAATGCATCCTCGCCAAAGCATTCTTCAGTGCGGCCCCATCTTGGGTCACGTCCAAGATCTGCATTGGGTGCCCGCATAATTAGACCACCGCGGTTTTTGTATTTTGGACTTTGAAATACGTATCTGGCTTCATACCCTTCGATGGCGCCGGACTGACGTATGATTTCAGGGTCCCAGGTTTCACCCATGCCATATGACTGTGGAAACGTGGTTGTGGTAATGGGTCCCCGTTTACCCCAGCCCCCTGGCGCTCCCTGTGCAAGCCCGTGAAGTCCTTCCACATGACCCATGCGCTTGATGCCCAACCGTTCAACACTTGGACTCGAACTGAGAAAGGCAACCTTTTCATCAAGGGTCATCAGTGAAACGATATTGTTAACACGTTCTTCCAAAGGCATATCAGGATTCTGGAAGGGATAGGATGGCCGTTCAGCTTTTTGACCGTAAGTGATTGCTGAAGAAAGGAATAAAATGATCCCGATAATTAATCGGGACAAATTAGCAATGGTTAATTTCTTTAATAGTTTATGATTCATTTCAGTATATAGTTTAGGTTCTTGATTTTTACGTTCCTCAATTACAAGTTGGAGGGTACATCACCAGCAGTTTCTACCCAAAGGGGGGTACAAATTGTACCCCCCTTTGGAAAGTTCTTTATCACGTTGTCGCATACGTTTGACCTATTGCTTTGGGCCGTTGCTATCGGTTAAAACCGAAACAACATTTTATACAACGAAATACCATTATTTTACAGGCTTACCATATGAGAAGTAATACCTCCCGGATTCAACCTCATATACTAAGTAATTATTTTCCATTCTCAAGTAATGAACCCCCTCTACTTTTGAGGCGGTAATGCCATTTTCATAAACCATTTGCGGATCCTTTCCCGGTACGAACACAGTTGCCGAGGTATTAACCGGAATACTGATGTAATTCGTATACACACCGCCCGTTTTATCCCAATTGGAAATAACAAGGCCCTTGACCGTCTTGATTGATGTTTTAACATAGGTCATACTATCCAGGATGTACGGTTTAATGCTGATAGTCTTATAGCCCGGCGTTAATGGACGTATCCCGCCAAACCTTGTATAAAAAGTCTTGTCAGCTCCGGAATACATGGAATGATCATGGCTCTCCATACCGGATTCTGAGGTCCGCACTCCCCATTGTTCCCATGTGGTTGTAGCACCGTGATTAATTATCTGGTCGCCGAAACTTGGATATGTTTTCTGATTGAAAACCTCATAGGCAAGATCAGCCCGTCCATTGTCACAGAGGATATCAGTCAGAAACGAAGTGCCGTAAATTCCTGTTACGAAATGTTCCAAAGAATTTTTACTGGTTAAATTAGTTTCCAGAGTATTAAAAACTGGAATTAACTTGTTGACTGGCACCATACCACACATAAGAGGCATAATGTATGTTACCTGACTGCCACTGCCATAAATGTTAGTTACGGTGTTGAATTGTTTGCTGTTGAATTCGGTCAAAATTGAATCTGCCCTGGAGGCGTAATTAACCGAATCTTCAGTTCTTCCCAGGATACCTGCAATACGGGATAAAAGATTCGTTGTATAATAATACAAGGTAACATTAACGATCTCCCCTTCGGAGAAACTGTTATTATAGGTGCCATCAGTAAACGGCGGGCACCAGTCACCAAAGCTTTTCTCCCAGGAAATTGAGTTGTTGGCACTTTCGATACAATGATCAACCTGTCTTTTTGAAGAGGAATAATAGGTTCCCAAAATTCTCTTGTCCCCATAATACTGGTACAATAACCATGGCCCTAAAACCTGTCCAGCGGACCAATCGGGATTCCCAGTAGCATTAATGATATTATTTAACCAGTTTTTATAGTATTGCTGCATATCGAAATTCTGAATAGCCGCTTCATAAACAACGTTGTTGTCCATCTCACAAGGAGTTCTTTCACCACGGACAGGGTTATCAGTAGTTATACTGACCATATTATTCAACATTGACCACTGAAAATTGCTGTGAATTTTGTTAATAAGGCTATTGGAACAGGTGAAGCTTCCTATTGATTCAACATCGGCGTGAATGGCGCATCCTTCAATGTTCAGATGGATTTTGAAACCTTTGACCTCAACGTATCGGAACCCATGATAGGTAAATCGGGGCTCGTAGATTTCTTCACCGGCTCCTCCTTTGCAGATGTAAGTATCGGTTGCCTGGGCGGTATAGTTGGTACTTATATCGAGTGTGCCGTTGCTGTTCTTATCTTCGGCATGCCTTATCACAATTTTTTCGCCTCGGGGTGCACCTTGAATGTGGAGTCGTACCCAACCAGCAATGTTCTGTCCAAGGTCGTATACATAAGTTATGGAATCGAGCTGGCTTACCGAAACAGGTATGACGATTTTTGCTACGCGGACCGGCGTTGACATATTTGATTCCATTTTACCTGCAGGAGCTGTGGTGATAGCAACGTTTTCCCAGCCTCTGTCATTGTAGCCATAAACATCCCATCCTATTTTCTCCTGTGTCGCATCGTAGGTCTCACCATCGTAAATGTCGGCTGACAGAAGCTGGCTCGCGGCTGCTTTCCAGGTATTGTCGGTGACAACGCTCATCTTGCTGCCGTCAGTGAATTCAATATTCATTTGCAAAATAGCCCGTTTAGAGTCCTCCCACTTCCAGCCATATTTGCTGTAGTTTGTACCATAGCCGCTCGCAAGCCAGAGGCCCACAGTATTTCCACCTTCCTTTAAATAGCTGGTCACATCATAGGAATCGTAAAGAATCCTTTTCGAATATTTCGTATTTGCAGGGGTCAGAACCCTGTCTCCTACCTTTGACCCATTAAGATGTATATCACACCATCCCAGGCCGTAAACATGTGCTGTTGCTGTTTTTATTCTTTTTGAGATGGTAAAATCTTTGCGAAAAAGAGGAGAAGCCTTTTCAGTGGTAGTTCCTATCCAGTTGCCATGCCAATCCGAACTTTCAATCAATCCCATCTCCCACCAGGCTATTGATGACCATTCGGAAGATTTATTTCCCTTGTCCCAAACTTTTACTTTCCAATAATATCGCGTTCCGCTTTGCAGCGAGGGGCCCTTATAAATAATATTATTCTGTTCATCGGAAGTTAAATGACCACTATTCCACACGTCAGCGTTATCAGCAGTAAGATTGGATTCTGAAGATGCTACCATAACCTGATAACCAAGCTGCTTTTGACCCCGTTCAGTAGAGGTGAGCACCCAACTTAACCCTGGCTTCAAAATGTCAACACCAATAGGATTTACCATCCATTCCGTTTTTAGATCCGTTAGTGAAATTTCACCTGATCCATACGCTGTTACAAATGATAACAGGCTTATTGCTAATACCAACAAAAACTGAAAATTCTTTTTCATGCTTTTATACCTTTAGTTTCTTATGAGCCGTATTTGACTCATAATACTGATGCTTTGTGGTTTATTCGTTTCCCTTGTTCTGTTTCTTCCTAATTATTCCAAAGAAATTTGTTTAGTTTCATTTTTCTATTGATTTTATTTTAAATTACCACCAACTTGTTTATATCTACAACTTTGTCTTAAGTTTATCGCACAACCAATGTCGTCCTCAGCACCACCGGTACCTCCCCAAATCTTGGTCCACCCCAATCGGTTTCATCACCATTCCAGTTGCGCAGTAACTTGAAATTTCCATTTTCATACTGACCCTCTTCCACTTTCAGGTATTGCCATGCTTTGCCTGCATTAACCCCCAGAGGCTTAAAGGTGAAATGACATAGTGTCCCTATCAGTAAAAATTCATTCTCACCCAGTTGAACTATCATAGCCTTGCCAAACGGTCGGGTAGGAGACTCTTCTGTATTTCTGCTAGAAGTGCCAAATGTTACACTAGCTTCCCATGTACCGAGGTCGATGGTCTGTGCTGCCCCGAGTTCTCGGGGTTCCACCACCGACTTGATCTTACCTTCAAAACTCCATTTAGCCAGTTCCCTCATCATCGGTTGTGCCATTTCGTATTCCTGTGAAATGGATGCAAGGCGGATTTCAGTTTCAGCTTTCGACTCCCCAAGTCCGTTGTCGTCTATTCCAAAGGGTGAAAACCCAATGCCTCCATGTGCGAGCACCGGATAAAAGTACCTGCTGAATTTATCACCCGAGCCGATCTCAGGTACGAACAGTGCATTGTCAGGCCGGTCATATAATTCGATTACTTTCAATGCCTTTTCACTTTCAGGCAAATAAATGTCAGGAGCCAGGAGGTCAATCGATGGCGCCGCTGCCTTCCAGATTGGGATCACATTGTCGGTCGGGCCTCCACTTTCATAATTATTGGCTGTTGGGTTGGTAATTGGATCACGCAGTGCCGCGTTGACATACAATGGCAATGAATTGACTGCCTTGCCTGCAGCAGCAATTGTTTCGATGTAACTGGCAACAGACCAGGCTTGAAAATACTCATCAGCATCTTTGCCAAATACTTCCTGCCAGGTTCCTCTGGCACCCACTATTTTATTTAATGCCTTGAGAACTTCTGGTTTGAGTAGTTCCGCAGGCACCTGTCCTTCAAAAAGCTTTTGTGCATCGGCAGAATAATCGCGTACACTGCCCCATGCTCCGGGTTCATTTTCTACTTGAACCATCAGTACAGTGTGTTGTGGATCAGCCTTTTTTAAATATTTCATCACCTCCGTGAAGGCCTTGGCATCAGCTTCCATAGCTACCTGGGTATGTGGCGAAGGAGAATCAACTGCTTGTCCATTTTTACCTGTGATGTTGGGATACTTTGCAGCCTCCATCTTCATCCAGTCTGGAATATAATGGTTGCTGCCGTTTTTCCATGTAGCAAACCACAAAAGTACAAGATGCACCTTGTGACCGCGTGCCTGGGTAAGCAGCATGTTCACCAGTGAAAAATCAAATTTACCCTGCTGATCCTCAATCTGTTCCCAGTAAATTGGCACTTCAAGGGTGTTGGCGTGCATGGTCCCGATGGCTGACCACACCTGAGGCATCATGCCAGTCCATGCGCTCGAATTGTGAGCCTGACCCCCAAGAATCAAAAATGGCTGCCCGTCAACCAGAAGGGCATGACGGCCATCTTTTTCGACCAATCGTGGTCCTGATACATCCTTTACTTGTGCTGAAACCATCAATGAAGTGGCCACGAACAAAATGAATATACTTGTTACAATAGTCTTACTTAGATGCATTGTATTTTCTCCTTATGAAATTGATTCCTTAGCCGGCTTAACCAACTCTATTTTAAACATAAATCCTGTTTTGAAAAGAAACAGGATTCATGAATATTAAACATCCAACGATTGAAAATCAGATGAATGTGTTCTTCATTTCTTTTTAAAGCATGAGTCCAATTCGATAAGACTAATCTTGCCACAAAGGCACAAAGACACAAAGATTCACCAAGTGTATATGGCTCATATTTCCCGAGTTCTCGGGATGTGCCTTTGTGGCTTAGGGTCTTTGTGGCATTTCTTATTTTATTGACTTTTCGAAGTTGACTCAAGCTTGAACACTATTTTACCAAACTCAATCTCATCATCAATACGTCATGAGAAGGGACGCTGGCGTTTAATGCTTTTTTAGTAGTCCCCAGATCTTTTTTGCTCCAAACATCCTTGATCTTGAATGTTTCAGCCGTAGCATCCAGTTTACGTTTAGAGAAGTCGTCATTGACCACATTCTTTGCCCAATCAAAATCTATATTCTTTGCTTCCTCCGAGCGGTTTAGAAAACACACAGCCCAATCGCCATTCGACAATGGTTTCATCCATGTTTCCAAACCCTCCTTAGAAGCATATTTCAAACCCTGAATACCCAATGCATCCTGGTTAACACTTATTACATCTGGATTGGTTAATATAGCCAATGTCTTTGCCGACATATTTCTTAAATCATTACCGGCAATTAAGGGAGCTGCAATCATACACCACATCGAAAAATGAGCCCTGTTTTCATTTTCATTCATTCCGCCATTTCCAACTTCAAGCATATCAGGATCATTCCAATGACCAGGACCTGCATACTGGCGCATGTCTTTCTGCAGGTCCAGAATTTTCATGACCCCATTTGATTTCCATGAGCCTTGGTCTAAAAAACAATCGAAACAATCGCCAATATCGCCTGTCGTTCTCCATAGGTGGCCTACTTCGCCGGCCCATTCCCAGGGTTTACTGCCACCCCATTCGCAAAGGCTGAAAACGATCGGTCTTCCGGCTTCTTTCAACATCTGACTCATAAGAGTGTAAGATTCTTTCTGAGTCTGGCCATCCGCACTGCACCAGTCATATTTCAGATAATCAACACCCCATTTGGCATACATGTAGGCATCCTGAAATTCATGACCACGACCTCCCGGACGACCGGCACAAGTTTTGGTACCGGCACATGAATAGATTCCAAATTTGAGTCCTTTTGAGTGAATGTAATCAGCCAATGCCTTAATGCCTGAAGGGAACCTGACCGGATCAGCAACAATAAAGCCCATACTGTCGCGGCTAATCTGCCAGCAGTCGTCGATCACGATATACTCATACCCGGCATCCTTTAACCCATTGGTAGCCATGGCATCGGCAGTTTCCTTCAACAGTTTTTCACTTACATTACAGGCAAATTTATTCCAGCTGTTCCATCCCATTGGAGGAGTCATCGCTAAATTCTGAAATTTTTGTGCCGAAGCAAACAGACTGATCAGCACAAAAAATACTACTACTAATTTCTTCATTTGATGGTTTAAGTTTATTTGATTAACTTTATTTTTAATAAATTTGTATTGATAAAACAGGTGGACTGCATAATCTAAATCAAACTATGCTGATCTCCTGAATTTGGTATAAAACTATTCATTTATTGTCAATCTCACAATAATTTTCAAGATAAAAACCATACAAGTATGAATTCTCCTATTGATGATCGAATTTGACCATCCACTTAGGCTCCATTATGCTGATCCAGCCTTTGTGGGAGACTCAATCTGAACCTAAAAATTTGAATTTCCTACCTGTTTCTTTTTTCAAAATCAAAGGTAGTTATTATGAAGTTAAAAAACCATAGTTAGGTGAATTATGTTTTCATTGGCAGTGTTTTGCATAGGTGACTTTCCTAAGGAGAGATCAACTTATTGAAATTAAGCTCCTTTAGCAGAATTAATTTAAATTGAACTGGGTTATATTTTGTTCTGGATCAAATGAACTTTCTGATAGGATGAAAGTCAATTAAATTGGAATTACATTTAAAAAAAACCTTACCTTTGTTTATAGAACCTTAGTATAATTTACAATGTAATTTCTATTTATATGATAAAAACATTAAAATATATTGTCCAAAAAGAAGGTAAGTTCTATGTTTCACAATGCCTAAACGTCGATGTATCAAGCTTTGGTAATAATGTACAGGAAGCAATAGATAATCTAAACGAAGCTTTACAACTTTATTTTGAAGACAAAGAAGCATTGTTAACAATCACAGATATCAAGGAAACCTTGATAGGTGAGACCCGAATTCATGTCTAAGATATTATCTTCAGACCAAATAATTAAGACCCTTCTCAAATTTGGGTTTCAATTTATTTCGCAACGCGGTAGTCATCAAAAATATCAGAAGGAAGGATTTACGGTAATCGTTCCTTCACCCCGTAAAGAAATCCCAATAGGAACATTCCGCTCAATTATACGCCAGTCAGGGCTTACAATAAATGATTTTATTGAAAATTTAAAAAAATAGCAAAAGAATTGCCCAATTGTCCATATAAGGAAAGTGTTTCTACTGAAGTGTTGAAACCCCGATTAGTCTGAGCCTCATCCGTGTAATTGGGTCGGATTGGTTTCGATGGATTATTGAGCGTCCTAATTGATAAATAGTTTGCTAAACTGGATAATGATATTTGCAGGATATAATCTTAACTTCAGTTTCATTTACAGTATACACAAGTCGATGTTCATCTGTTATTCTTCTTGCCCAATATCCACCTAACTCGTATTTCAATAGTTCAGGCTTCCCAATTCCTTCATAGGGTGTACGGTCTATGCTTTTAACCAATTCATTAATTTTCTTAAATATTTTCTTATCAATAGTAGCCCACTCTACATAGTTGTCATATGCGATTGGAATAAAAGTGATATTGTGTTTCATTCGATGGCCAGTTTTTCTGACAATTCCTCAAATTCCTTTCCGGTGAATCGTATAAGATTTTTATTCTTTTTTATTTCTTTTATAGCATCCAATAAATGCTTTTTGTTGGCCGGATTACTTAATAAATATTCAGTTTCGTCCTGAATAGGTTTAATTGATATTTCAATTTCCCTATCCTTGAAAAGATTCTTTACAGAGTCAATAAATCTGATGTCTAATTCAGCGGCTTTTAATTTGAATACTGTTTCCATAAAGTACGAATTTAAACGAATTACACAAAAGTACGAATTACACGAAGGTACGAATTTAAAACGAATTACACAAATCGCTGCACCACTATTCTTTACCAATTACTGATGGGGTGAATTGAATTCACCCCATCAGTAATTGAAAATAGCGAATCCAGTTTCAATTTATCTGTATAATAATCTCATCCAGTGAACGTTTTGGAACATGGTGTACATGTTGTTCATCGCGCCAGTATTTTGTTTCTTCACCTTTCAAAACTTCAAGTACCACCTTCTCTTTGGGTTTGCCAAGTGCCAGTACATGAAGGACTTCAAACTGTTCAGAAAGTTTAAATAGATCCTTCAGTTTGCTTCGGTTGACCGAGTGAACAAGGCATCCTCCAAATCCGGCTTCGGTAGCTCCCAGCAATATACTTTGAGCCGCAATTCCGTCATCACACAAATAATCTCCTGAAATCAGGGTATCATGCAACATGATGATATAAGCTGCTGGACGTTCACCTTCCTCAGGTCCCGACCAATACGGAAGATAGCCGGCCCAGGACAGCTGTTCAAATATTTGAGCATTCAGGGGCACATCGGTACTGATGATATACTTTAAGGATTGAGAATTTCTGGCCGATGCTGAACAGCGCGCCAAATCAACCCATTCTCTTAACTGCGATTTGTTGATACGTTCCGATTGGTAAAACCTCCGATAACTCCGATTCTTCAATACAAGATCTTTTAACATGGTACTAAATTTTGTAAATACTGTTGCGACTACCGCTTTATTTTGAAATAGATATCTTTGATAGAATGGGTAGGCCTTTCAATTGGCCTTCAAAAATAAGTTTCAAGGTTGCAATATAGTTAATATTTAAAGTTTAGATACCTTATATGAAGATTTCATAGCTTCTTGCTTCTATTATTGACAAGTTGAATGACTATTTTACGAAATATTGACTATTTTTATCGAAAGTTCTTTGGTAGATTGTATCTATTTGAAAAACCCAGTTGTCAGGCAGGTTGATTGTTCACAGGCTCTCAGTCTTTCAGTTTTATTTTTGTCTCTGAACCGCTACTCCCAAGTACTCGGGACCATTTTCTGGAAATCCCATCTCCACCAGTCCGGTGTTCAGATCTTACCCTTTCTTTTATTCTCCCGCATCACTTTTTACCATCGTCACCCATTGGTGAAAGTGCATGGAACCTATAGCTTGTGTATAGCTTGTGTATAGTTTCTGTATACATTCTGTATGATTTATATAATAATATTACATAAACCATACAGAAGCTATACACAAGCTATACAAAAAACACAAATATTGCCATGGCAAAACCCAATTAGAGGGTAGGGTAATATGAAATAAAGGGAGTGGTGAAGTAATTTTAAAGAGCGTTGTATCCAAAAGTGAGAGTAGTAAAGAAAACTGGAAGGACCTATTTTTATATTCCGGCTTACCTAACGGGATGAAGTTCCTGGCCCTTTAATGATTGGGATTTTTATTCAATGATACCAATAAAAAGTGCTGGAAGTTTCATCAAAGTAATTGACATTCAGTAGAATGTATTCATTAAAGAGAATACCTTGATACTTTTTTATTTTTTTTATTGAACCCACTGATAAATGCGAATATGTTAATATTTTACAAAATAATTAAATAATTGTTTTGAACTGATATAAGAACAATAAAGTTATATACATTTGACTATAATTACAACAACATCAGGATATACCAATTAAGCCACACTAAATGACAACACTACGATCCATATTAACATTTTACAAGTCATTCGCATTTACAAGTCTTTTACTGACAGTAATTTGTTTAAAAATTGTAGTTACCTATGGAATAAGCACTTTTCAAGCACTTTTTTGGTTTAAAATTATTTCACTTGGGTTAATATTTTACTATATTAACAGTTATAAAAAAAATGAATTATACTATTACAAAAATCTTGGGATATCAAAACTTAAATTATGGCTTCCCATTCTAATTTTTGATTTCTTCTTTTTCTTTATTACAATGATAATTACAGCTCAAACTATTCATGATACACTCCCTGGAAGTTGATAGTATAATCCTTGAATTTGATACCAAAAGAGTTTTACAAGATGTATATCTTAAAAATGAAACTGGAAAAATTACAGGTATTCTTGGACGGAATGGTTGCGGTAAATCCTGCTTAATGAATATAATTTATGGAGAGCTTGAACTCCATGGTAAATCAATCCGAATAGATGGCAAAGCAATTATCAGTGGATTTCGCAACCCCGATTTAATGAGGTATTTACCTCAATTTAGCTTTGTACCAAAATCATTAAAGATAAATAGAATTTTTAAAGACTTCAAACTCGATTTTTCTCAATTTATTCAGGAGTTTCCTGAATTTGAGAAATATTATAAAGTGAAATTGAAGCGGTTATCAGGTGGAGAACAAAGAATTATAGAAGTTTATTCAATTCTGACATCGAAGTCCGAATTTTGTATGTTAGATGAACCATTTTCACATGTGATGCCGGTACATGTAGAGACATTAAAACGCATTTTAAATAATGAAAAGAGAAACAAAGGTATAATAATTACTGACCATTTATATAAACATATTACTGAAATTAGTGATAGTCTTTATGTAATTGTAAATGGCAAGACCTACTTAGCCAAGGGGTTATGTGATATAAAAATGCTTGGATATATTTTATAGGCTGCAACTAATTGGTATTAATTGTATATTTGTAGTGCAATTTAAAAAATAACAGCCATGCATTCCTTAAAGCTTAAAATAGATGACAAAATTTACGATACACTATTAGGACTTCTAAGTAAGTTCAATAAAGATGAATTAGAAATCGTTATTGAAGGCTCTGACCTGCAATAAAATAAACAATATCTTGAAGCAGAATTGAAAGAAATAATTGAGGGAAATGCAACATTTTATTCAATAGATGAGGTTGAACAGAGGCTTGATAAGATTATAAAAAAGCATGAAAATAATCTTTAAAGAATCTTTCATCGGACGACTTGAAAATCAGATCGAATACATTGCAACTACACTCCTATGGTGGTATTGCTTTCCCGAGGGATCGGGACGGGCAGTGCCTTGCAATTACGAGTTTGCGGCGTGCGGCACGTCATTGCGAGGAACGAAGCAATCTGTCATTCTATAAATTATATTGCATTGCTTCGTTCCTACCAATGACAGTTTTCGTATGCCATTGAATATGAATCAAATACTTTAGATCGTTTGGTAGCATTTCCCTCAGGGCGTCATTGCGAGGCACGAAGCAATCCTACATAATTTATATATTGGACAGATTGCTTCGTGCCTCGCAATGACGCCCTGAGGGAGGATATCGCACTAATGAAGGTGCAAATATGCCCTGTCATTACCACATTGTGGCTATTTGAAAAATAGCTTACCTCTCGCAATGACGCCCTGATGGAGATGCTAACCACTGAAGCCTTGATGATCAAATATCTTCATTGTTAACATATTTCAGGATGAATCTCTGAACAGGTATTGCCGAATCCAGAGAGGACAATTCAAAGGTAATAAAATTACACATCGAACTTGTTGGAATGATTTTTTTTGTATGTTTGCAGACCAGAACAGAACGCCCTAATTATTGAAAGCATGGAGAATAAGTTTCATTTCAAGGTCAACCCGCAGTCAAACTTGCTGAAGTTTCAGCAACTGATGGATGCGGTGAATGAAGCTGTGAGCCGTAACCTGCTGCAGGTGGGTGATGTGTTGCCTTCTGTGAACCAACTATGTAAACAAAGCGCCTTGTCGCGCGATACGGTCTTTAAAGCGTATGCTGAACTGAAGAACCGTGGGGTGATTGAATCGGTGCCCAACAGGGGCTATTTTATTGCCAAGGCAGTCACCAAGGTATTTTTGTTTCTCGATACCTTTAAGGCTTACAAGGAAGTGTTGTATGGATCGTTTTTGGACAATCTGCCTGAAACTATTGCCATTGACCTTCATTTCCATCATTATAATATTGATGACTTCGAGAAGATCATCAAGGAGAGCCTAGGCAAATATACGAAATACATTATCATGAATTTCGACCATGAGCGGGTGCCTGAAATTACAGGACAGATTCCTGCCGGTAAGTTACTGGTGATCGACTGGGATGTAAATGTTCAGGAGGGGATCTCTTCCATTCACCAGGATTTTGGACAGGCCTTGTACGATTCACTTTTCAGTGGCATTGACCTGATCCGAAAATACAAAAAGTTTATTTACCTCTATCCGTCGTTCACGTATCATCCGAGAATATCAGTCACTTACTTCGAAAAGTTCTGCACCGATTTTAAAATAAAACATCAGACTTTATACGATTTCAAGAAGTTTGATCTTCAGAAGGGAGAGCTTTATTTACTGGTAAGTGACAGGACCCTGGCCCGTTTTCTGGACCAGTGCGAGGAGAAAAATCTTGTGCCGGGGCAAGATGTAGGGGTGATATCATACAATGAAACGCCCATGAAAAAATATGTAAAGGATGGAATTACGGTGATCTCAACTGACTTTACCCTGATGGGAAAAAAGATTGCTGAATTTGTTACCTCGGGTGAAAAAATCAACGTGGTGATTCCCAGCAGGCTAAAGATACGGAAATCCCTTTAATTTGTTCATTCAAATAAAATAATGTTAAAAAACAGGCCTAGTTATTTTGAGATGGCGAATACATCATGTAGATTTGCACAGCATACCAGAACAGAACGGTTCTGATAGATTAAGTAGTTGTATTGACATATCTGGAATTTGCAATG
>Ga0209123_1002615_pt1 | contig 14816 bp, 11 predicted proteins | sample BarGraIncu00431A_FD_184500 | JGI IMG/M metagenome (GOLD analysis project Ga0209123, IMG submission 184500) | Arctic peat soil microbial communities from Barrow, Alaska, USA - Barrow Graham LP Incubations 004-31A (SPAdes) (version 2) | ecosystem: Environmental > Terrestrial > Soil > Wetlands >...
AAGTATTAACCGAACTAGCAGTTGAAGAATAAGTCTTCAACTGTTATTTTTTTTATTAAGTACTAAATTTGACGCCACTTTAGTTTTAAGAAGAACTGTAAAAATGATCATCGCACTCTCCATTTAGCACATGTACCTAAAGTATCAAAAAAGTCAAATTGTTTGAATTAAAAATAATTTGATTTGAAAATATAAAGAATGACCGCTCCAATTGGAACGGTCATTCTTATAAACTATAAACTATTCTCAGAACTGTTGTTCTGCCATACGTTTGTATCCGGTGTAACGCCATTTAGCGTTTTCCTGAGCTGCTGTGAATAATTCCTGAGCTTCTGCAGGGAATTGTTTCAACAAAGTAGTATAACGTACTTCGCCTTTGAGGAAGTCCTGGAATTTATCCCATTGAGGTTCTTTCGAATCTACAATCATAGGATTCTTTCCTTCAGCTTCCAACGCTGGATTGAAACGATACAAATGCCAGTATCCGCATTCAACCGCACGAGCTTGTTCATCTTGTGCTTTACCCATTCCTGCACGGATTCCGTGGCTAATACATGGAGAATAAGCAATTACAATCGATGGTCCGTTATATGCTTCTGCTTCACGAAGTGCTTTCAGGGTTTGAGCCTGATTAGCACCCATAGCTACCTGAGCAACATATACATAACCGTAAGTGGCTGCAATCATACCAAGGTCTTTTTTGCGAACACGTTTTCCGGCAGCAGCAAACTTAGCAACTGCACCAACCGGAGTTGATTTAGAAGCTTGTCCACCAGTATTTGAATAGATTTCTGTATCCAAAACCAGGATGTTTACATTTTTGCCTGAAGCGATTACATGATCCAATCCGCCGAAGCCGATATCATAAGCCCAACCGTCACCACCGATAATCCATTGTGATTTCTTTACCAGGTATTGAGTTAATCCGGCAATTTCTTTGCAATAACCGCATTTACCTTCTTTTACCAACGGAGTGATTTTCTTTTCAAGAATAATAGTTTCGTCAGCGTCTTCACGTTTTTCGATCCATTCAGCAAATAATCCCTTCAATTCATCCGAACAGCAGTCTTCTTCAATGGCCGAAGTCATTAAGCGAACCAATCGTTCGCGCATGTTGTCGTTGGCGAAAACCATACCCAGACCGAATTCAGCATTGTCTTCGAACAATGAGTTAGCCCATGCCGGACCGTGACCTTCAGGATTAGTTGTGTATGGAGTAGAAGGAGCTGAGTTAGAATAAATAGAACTACAACCGGTTGCATTTGCCACCATTTGTCGGTCTCCGAACAATTGAGTAATCAGTTTTACATATGGAGTTTCACCACAACCAGCACACGCTCCCGAGAACTCGAACAATGGAGTTGCCAACTGCGAATTCTTTACATTAGCTTTCACATCCACCAAATGTTGTTTTGATTTCACGCTGTCAATGCAATATTCCCAACCTTTTTGGTTTTCGTATTGAGTATTGATTGGAGCAAGTTCCAATGCTTTGTTACCTTTATTACCCGGACATACATCCACACAATTGTTACAACCCATACAGTCAAGGACATCTACCTGAATACGGAATGCTGTATCGGCAAATTGTTTACCATTGGTTTTCAACATTTCGGTGAATGGTGCATTTGCTTGTTCTGCTAAATCTAAAATAAACGGACGGATGGCAGCATGAGGGCAAACGTAAGCACATTGGTTACACTGGATACAATTTGAAGAATTCCAAACAGGTACCGATGCAGCTACACCACGTTTTTCGTATTTTGAAGTTCCCTGTTCCCAAGTTCCGTCTTCTCGTCCTTTGAATGCAGATACAGTCAAGTCATCTCCGGCTTGTGCGTTTACAGGACGAACTACGTCACGGATAAATGCTGGGACGATATCAGTACCAACTTCGGTTCCGTCAGTAAGAGTTGCCCATTCTGCAGGTACTTCCACTTTGGTATATTCACCACCACGGTCAACAGCTGCATAATTCATTTTTACAACATCTTCACCTTTTTTACCGTACGATTTGTTAATAGCATATTTCAATTTATCAACAGCCAATTCGTAAGGAATTACGTTAGTGATTTTGAAGAACGCCGATTGAAGAATGGTATTGGTACGATTACCAAGACCAAGGCTTTCAGCGATTTCGGTTGCATCAATAATATATAGATTGATATTATTAACAGCAAGGTATTTCTTTACTTTTACAGGAAGATTCTTTTTCACTTCTTCTGCATTCCAGATAGTATTCAAAAGGAATGTACCATTTTTCTTCAACCCTTTGGTTACGTCATACAGATTAAGGTATGCCTGAACGTGACAAGCCACGAAGTCAGGAGTAGTTACCAAATAAGTAGAACGAATAGGAGTTTCACCGAAACGTAAGTGTGAACAAGTGAAACCGCCCGATTTCTTTGAATCGTAGGCAAAGTAAGCCTGGCAATATTTATCCGTGTTATCACCGATAATCTTTATGGAGTTTTTATTTGCTCCTACAGTTCCGTCTGCACCAAGTCCGTAGAACTTAGCTTCGTAAGTTCCAGCTCCGCCTAATGCGATTTCAGGTTTCAATGGAAGTGAAGTAAAAGTCACATCATCAACAATACCTACGGTGAAATGATTTTTTGGTTCCGGTAATGCAAGGTTTTCATAAACTGCAATAACCTGAGCAGGAGTAAAGTCCTTAGATGACAAACCATAACGGCCGCCAACAACGATTGGTTGGTTTTCTGAACCGTACAATACGTCTTTTACGTCAAGATACAATGGTTCGCCACCTGCACCAGGTTCTTTGGTACGATCCAAAACAGCAATACGTTTAGCTGTTTTTGGAAGAACAGAAAGGAAATGTTTAGCAGAGAACGGACGATACAAGTGAACTGATACCAAGCCAACTTTTTCACCATTTGCATTCAGGTGATCAATACCTTCGCGGATTGCTTCGGTAGCAGAACCCATGGCAATTACCACACGATCAGCATCTTCCGCTCCGTAATAATCGAATAAACCATATTTACGACCCGTTACAACAGCCAGTTTATCTAAATAATCTTCAACTACTGCAGGAATTGCATCATAGAAAGGATTAGAAGCTTCACGAGCCTGGAAATAAATGTCACCATTTTGAGCGGTGCCACGAGCTACAGGATGTTCCGGACTCAAAGCTCGATCACGGAAACCTTTCAAAGCTTCCTGATCAAGTAATGGAATCAGGTCCTCCTGATTTATTTGTTCAATTTTTTGAATTTCGTGTGAAGTACGGAAACCATCGAAGAAATGTACAAAAGGTACACGTGTTTTGATAGCTGCCAAATGTGCAATTGCTGCCAAATCCATTACTTCCTGTACTGAACCAGTTGCAAACATTGCACATCCGGTTTGACGAACAGCCATAACGTCCTGGTGATCACCGAAAATTGAAAGAGCGTGAGAAGCTAATGCACGAGCCGATACGTGATAAACGCCCGGAAGTAATTCTCCCGCAACTTTATACATATTCGGAACCATCAGTAACAAACCTTGTGAAGCAGTAAATGTAGTAGTCAATGCGCCAGCTTGAAGTGCTCCATGCATTGCTGCAGCAGCTCCAGCTTCCGATTGCATTTCTTGTACTTGTACCTTTTCGCCCCAGATGTTTTTGCGGCCACTAGCAGCCCATTCGTCCACATATTCTGCCATTGTTGACGATGGCGTGATAGGATAAATCGCAGCTACTTCGCTAAACATATAGGCAATATGTGCAGCAGCTTGATTACCATCACAGGTTAAAAATTTTTTAGATTTTGCCATTTTGTTAGTAATTTATTAATGTTTATTTTTCTTGTTTTAATTTTAGTTGCCTTTCGGCTCTCATTTATTCTTTTTACTTACCTGTTACCGCTTGCTGTTTACCGCTTAATAGAGGAATCCAAACAACCACAAAGGAATCACGTTCTTATTTCCGATTTCTATTTCATCAGCCGCATATATCACTTTCGAATAATGTTTACCGGTTTCCGGTTTGTTTTCGCATTTAAAATGATATTGCTGGTCAATGCAAAAATCCAAATGATATTTGCAGATATTTACTTTGTGTCTGGCATGTAAAGCATTGTAAAAGAATGTCTTTCTTTCAGCTAATTTATCTACATTCCCGGAATTAATGGTATACATCAAATTGGTGTTATGCACATAAACCATATTAGGCTTCTTCGGATATTCATCGCCAACCGCATAAAGCATATTCAGCAAACGCGCATCTTTCAAATATTTTATATAATTCATGATGGTTGCCCGTGAAACGCCAATTTCATTACTCAACTGACTCACATTCGGAGCTGCTGGTGCTGTTTGCATTATAAGATAAAGCAATTTGCGAATCTTGGAAAGATATTTCAGCTCAATCTGCTTAATCAAAAGAATGTCAACTTCAAGCATCATATTCATTGTTTTAATCAGATTTTCCGAAAAATTACGTTCTTCCAGAAAAAAAGGATAAAAACCATAATGTAAATAGGGTTGAAAATATTCAAGCGGTTTGACTTTGCTACATATTTCCTGAGCTAATAGTTGGTGATTATGAAGTATTTCTTCAAACGAATATGATTTAAAACTGTTTCCTGACTGAAGATTCAGAAACTCACGGAATGAAAATCCACGCAAATTATAAGATGCAACCACATCCTGAAGATCAACATTATCTTCAATCAATCGCATTACCGAAGAACCGGAGAAAACAATATGAAGTTCAGGGAATTTATCATAACATTTGCGTAACTCTTTCGACCAGTTTTCGTACTTAAACGTTTGATCGAGCAACAAGGTTTTTCCACCCTGAGCGCAAAATTCAGCAGCAAATTCAACCAACGTATGTTCGGTGAAATAGAAATTATTGAAGTTGACGTACAAACAGCTTCGGTCGGTACCGAAATGTTCTTTAGCATATTGGAGCAAAAAGGTTGTTTTTCCCACACCACGACTTCCTTTTATACCAATCAGGCGGTGTGACCAATCGATTTCGTCCATCAACAAACGCCTTACAGGCGATTTGACGTGCTCGACTAAATAGTTATGTGTTTTAAAAAACGCCTCCATATGCATTTATTAGCTTGCAAAATTAGAACAAAAAATCCATTTTGCAATGCAGAGATGGCAAAATTAGCATTATTTAGGTTCAATACTTTGTAAAACAGCTACTAATGCGCTTTTTCATGGTACACAGGTGCAGAAATTAATTAAAAATTATACAATTAAATGTATTGATAAAAAAAATCTAAGAAATAATTTTTAAAATGATTTGAATTGTAAAATGAATTTTGTAGTTTTGAAGAACTATTTTATAATAAATATCTACTGTTATGAAAATCAAATTTATTGGTGCTGCCCGCGAAGTAACTGGCAGCAAACACTTGATTACCACCATTGAAAGAAAAAAAATTCTACTGGATTGCGGTATGTTTCAGGGAAAAGGGTTAGAAACTGACAAAATGAACCGAAACTTAATGTTTGATCCACAAACTATTGATTATCTGATTCTCAGTCATGCACATATTGATCATTCCGGTTTGATTCCTTACATGTATAAACTTGGATTTCGTGGTTCTGTAGTTTGTACTAATGCAACCCGCGATTTATGTGCTATTATGCTTGCCGATAGCGGACACATTCAGGAATTGGATAATAAATGGTTTAATAAAAAGCGTGAAAAGCAAGGACTCAAATCCGTTGAACCGATTTATAGTGTGCAAGATACGGAAAAGTGTATGGAATTGTTTATTGGTGTTGCATACGATCGTCGGTTTCAGATAAATGACAAAATAAACGTCAAATTCACTAATTCAGGACATATGCTCGGAAGTGCTGTTGTAAATCTTGAACTGATTGAAAACGGAGAAAAAATGCATTTGGCTTTCACCGGAGATATTGGTCGTCCGCATAACCGAATTTTACATCCCCCGACATCTTTTCCTCAATGCGATTACCTGATTACTGAATCGACTTATGGTGACCGCTTGCATCCTCAAGAAAAGGAAAGTGAAGAGGATTTACTCAAAATAGTGATCGAAACATGTGTCAATAATTCAGGAAAACTGATTATTCCATCTTTCTCAATCGGTAGGACTCAGGAAATTGTATTTGTGCTTAATAATTTGCTTAATAAGGGATTGCTTCCAAAAATTGATGTTTATGTTGATAGTCCCTTATCTGTAAATGCCACTGAAGTTTTCAGGATGCATACTGAATGTATGAACGATGAAGTGAAGCAGGTTATGAAATACGATAATGATTTGTTTGGTTTCAATACGTTGCATTATATTAAAAATGTTGAAGAATCGAAGGCTTTGAATGATCATTTTCTACCTTGTATAATTATTTCTTCATCAGGGATGGCTGAAGCCGGTAGAATAAAACATCATATAGCAAACAATGTCTCAAATTGGCGGAATACAATCCTGATTGTAGGTTATTGTACACCGACATCTCTTGGAGCACGCATTCAGGAACCGGGTTTGCGGCATATTTCTATTTTTGGTGAAATTCATGAAGTAAATGCTAGAATTGCAAAAATTGAAGCGTTTTCCGGCCATGGCGATTACAATGAAATGAAGTCATTTTTAAGTTGTCAGAATACGAAACTGATTAAAAAAACCTTTTTAGTCCATGGTGAATATCAGGTTCAGCAATTTTTTCAAAAAGAATTGGAAGCTGTTGGTTTTCATGATATTGAAATACCTGAAGCAGGAAAGGAGTTTGAATTGTCATAACACGTAAAGACGCATTGCAATGCGTCTTTACAATTTTTTCGGTGCGGTGGTCTGAAATTCTTTCAGGTAAAACGGTTCAAAATAGGCAGTATCCACAAATTGATTTCCGATAAAAGCCTTTTCGGCAAAAGAAATCATATTTTCTGCCAATGGAACCAAATTATCAATAAAGCGTGCATTGTGATGTGTTAGTGTTGTTTTGCATTTTTCAGCACCGTTTCCAAAGAAATAAACCGGTTGATTTGCAAGTATTTCAGCGTACGAATCAGCATCAATAATATCCGCCAAAATATCCCGCTTAATTTCACCTAATTCGTTATAAAAAGCTGTATAAACTTCCATACGCCGTGCATCAATCATTGGGCAAAATAATGCATTTACCTTGTCTTTTACTGAATTGATTGCCTGAACTGTCAGAACTTCCAATGTGCTGACAGCTATTAAAGGAATTCCGAAGCCATAACACAAGCCTTTTGCCGTTGAAACTCCGATTCGCAAGCCGGTGTAAGAACCCGGACCACTGCTGACAGCCACAGCTTCAAGCTTTTTATTTGTAGGTTTAAGAACTTCCAAAGCTTCGGCAATGAAAACGCTTAACAATGCTGCATGATTCATACCATCAGCATTTGATTTAGAAAATAAACAAACTCCGTTTTCGCCCAAAGCTAATGAACAGACATTAGTGGAAGTTTCAATGTGAAGAATCAACATATTTACATTTTAAACATTTACGATTACAAAATTACTCAAATTTCCTAAAGCAAAAAAATCCCTGTTTTCTGAAAAAAAACAGGGATTTTTAAATTATTCTTAATAATTCATTATTTTACTGTTACTTTCAACGGATTATGCGAAATCTCGCTGAATTGATTGATAGCATTGAACCATGATTCGTCAGTCGGGAAATTCCACTTGCTCCAGCCGCCACCGAAATAGTATGTGAAAGAATCACCTATTTTGTATGAACTGGTCATCAATCCATGCTCAGCTTCAATTTTGGCTTCATTTACTTTTTCTGGAATATAGAAGCCTACAAAATTACGTCCAGAAGGCACTTTTGCATCTGAAACAGCGTCCTCAGCATAAGCGGTTGTACCAATTGATATGTTCTGTTTTAATACTCCTTTGCCATCATGAAGATAAATACCTGCGGCAAGTTCTATTTTTTGAGTTGGACCAGAGAACTTTACAATTCCTTTATTCAAAATTGAACCGGCATTTGTACTAATTGTAAGTTCCTGTTTATAAAACAAATTGCCTACTTTTACGGAATCATAAATCAATGTAAAAACTGAACGCAGTGGTCCAACTTCAATCACTTTATAATGGTCAAAATGTTTTCCAATCCAGAGTTTGCCGGAAGCATAAGGTGCAATCCCGCCTGCTCCTAGAGCTTGTCCCACTTTATATAAATCCAATCCATGACCATTATCCACGTGATATGAAATTCCTTTACTGTGTTCGCCTTCATAGAATTCATCTACAATTAGCTCACCGGTTCTTTTAACCCAAAGATCCACGCCATTGCTCGGATTTTCGTTTGCCAATGCCGGACCATACATGCGATATGCAGCCAAGTCATTTTCCCAGGCAAAATCATCTTTCCGTTCTGGAACGAATCTGGCAAATGTTTTAGCTTTTACAGGTGCTGGTTTTCCATCAGTCAATAAATAAATAGCTGATCCATTTGCCTTTACATTAGCTTGGAAAATCAAAGATTGTGGTTTTTTATTTCCATTATAAATCAATTGATAACCAACTTCTTTACCATCATTGGTTTTCAATACATAAGTTTCAGTTTCGAAAGAAACTTTCAATGCAGACAAATTAATTTCGACAATTTCTCCTTTTCTGTCAATTCCTAAACTATTTGTTACAACAATGGTTCGTTGGGCAAAAATTCCTGAAAAGAGTAGGAGTGAAGCTACAATTAAACCTGATTTTTTCATTTTGGATATTAAATTTACTTTGGTTGTTTTCCAATATAAGCTAATATGCCGCCGTCCACGTATAAAATATGTCCATTTACAAAATTTGATGCTTCAGAAGCAAGAAATATTGCCGGTCCCTGCAAATCTTCAGGTGTACCCCAACGAGCTGCCGGAGTGCGACCAATAATAAAAGTATTAAAAGGATGTCCATCTTCACGCAATGGGACAGTTTGTGGAGTCGCAATATAACCTGGTCCGAGTCCGTTGCATTGAATATTGTATTCGCCATATTCTGAAGCTATGTTTTTTGTTAACATTTTCAAGCCGCCTTTTGCCGCAGCATAAGCCGAAACTGTTTCGCGGCCTAATTCGCTCATCATAGAACAAATATTGATAATTTTTCCATGACCTTTTTTAATCATTCCCGGAATAACTGCTTTTGAAACAATAAACGGACCGTTTAGATCGATATCAATTACCTGACGAAAATCGGCGGCAGACATTTCATGCATTGGAATTCGTTTGATAATTCCAGCATTATTAACTAAAATATCAATCGCACCAACTTCTTGCTCAATTTGAGCTACAGTTGCATTAACACCTTCTTCATCAGTTACATCACATACATATCCATATGCATTAATTCCATCCGCTCTGTAAGCTGCTATGGCACCATCAATTTTATCCTGACTTAAGTCATTAAACACAATAGTTGCACCTGCTGAAGCGAATGCTTTTGCCAATCCATAACCGATACCATAAGATGCACCTGTTACAAATGCAACTTTTCCTGTTAAATCAAATAAATTCATATCATTATAGTCTTTAGTCCACTGTCAACGGGCAACAGACTGGTTATTATCATTTTTTTTGAAATAAATTAACCAATAAAGAAGTTAACCTTTTATCTCAATTCTGTGTTTTTATAAAAATTCTGATCGCTATAATCCAGATTTTCTCCGGCCATTCCCCAAATGAAGGTATAATTGCTGGTTGCTGCAGCCGAATGTATTGACCATTCCGGTGAAATAACTGCTTCATCGCCTTTCATCCAAATATGACGAGTTTCAGTTGGTTCGCCCATAAAATGACACACAGCCTGACCTTCTGGTACTTCGAAATAGAAATAAGCTTCCATTCTGCGACTGTGAGTATGAGCAGGCATGGTATTCCAGACACTTCCGGGAGCCAATTCAGTCATTCCCATTTGAAGTTGGCATGTTTCTAACACCTGACTAACTAACATTTTATTTATCTTTCGATGGTTTGAACCTTCTAAAGAACCCATTTCAGCAACAACTGCATCTGATTTGGTTACTTTCTTATCGGGAAAAGTTTTGTGAGCAGGAGCGGAATTTAAATAAAATTTAGCGGGATTTTTTGAATCGATGCTTTCGAAAGTTACTTTACGATCGCCTGCACCAAGGTACAAAGCATCTTTGAATCCTAATTCGAACACTTCACCATCAACCGTTACTTTTCCTGCACCACCTACATTAAACGTTCCTAATTCACGACGCGAAAGGAAGAATTCTGATTTTAATGGATCAATTGCTTCGAGAACAAGTATTTCATTTACAGGCATTGCACCGCCTACAACTAATCTGTCGTAAAGTGAATAAACCATATTCACTTCATCGTTTGAGAAAATGTTCTCAATTAAATGTTCTTTTCTCAAACGGGAAGTATCATATTTTTTTGCATCTTGAGGATGTGAAGCATAACGAATTTCAAAGTTTGTTTTCATTCTATTTTGAATTTTGTTTTGTATATCGAAGGTAATATATTGATAATAAATTAATAAGTTATTTGATTTGTAAAAGCCATGCCAGATTCACAGATAAATCAAAGTTATTAGAATTGCTAAAATTGTCTATTTTTCGGTTTGAATAGATATCGCTTAAACTATAATTCAAACGGGAATCGAGTTGAATAATATTTCCAAAAATATTGAATAAAACTCCTATTCCTCCGCAAAGTCCATAATCAAATTTATTTTGAATAGATGTAATGTGTTGATATTCTATAGAATTAATTTCTTGATTTAAAAGTGTTTTTTCAGAAAGGAGATAACTTATTTTTGGACCAATATTTATAAAGAAGCGATTTTTCTTACCCATGTATATGTGAGTCATGAAAGGTAATTCGATATAATTGAGTTGTTTCGAAAATAAACCCGAAGATTCTGTCCATCCCCTTTGCGAAAAATTTAATTCAGCTTGTATACCTACATTTTTTTCGGCAATATATCTGAAAACAATTCCTCCATTATATCCTTTCAAATAACCCTGATCTACAGTTGGTTTGAACATGACTTGAGATTCTGTAATCCCACCGTTTATACCAACATAAACTTCTGGTTTTATTAATCTGTCTTGTGAATAAACAGTTAATGCGAGTAAAAGTAAAAAAAGAACAGCTAGATTTTTCATTTTTGGTCAAGTAAATTCTATTGAATAATTTTATCTTCCCCCATATAAACTTGTTGATTTATGAAACCCGATTCGTTTGAAATCCTTTTAAAAACGGGCTCTGATTGAATACCTTCAAATGGGAAAGATAATTCAAATTTTGAACCAAATTTAGTTCCGTATTTTTTATAAGCATTAATAAAAAACCATGTTAAATCATAGCCAAGTAAATCGAATCGAGGTGAAACATTTGATACATCTTTACCATAATATTGATCAAATAATGCATTGAAATCATTACTGGTTATAGGATCGAAATTCTGTTTAAATGGAGAAATGTAAATACTTTGTGGAAATTTGTCAATTTGATTTATCCAGTTAAATTGTTCGAAAATAACGATATCAAAATCACCTGTATAAGTACGTAATATATTGATATATGCATTTATATTTACAAGCTTATCGGAATTAAATATAATAAGATTTTTAATTCCTTTTTTAATAGTATTGCTAAAAGTGGCTGTTTCCGGAGAAGAAAGTTCAATTTGTGAAAAAGTCCGGTTCTCTTTAATTAGCTGATTTATAAGATAATCAGATCTTGTTTTCCCTTCGTCAGTAGAGTTTATACCCGGAACATTAGCAAAAACTATATTTGTATTATTAAATTTATCAAAGATTAATTCCGAAAAATATTTTGATTCTGTGTCCGACCCCGGATTAAATTGAAAAATATAAGGATTATCATCAATATCAGAAACCTTAGCTGAAAATGGAATAAGCGTATTTATTTTATTCTCTTTTGCAAAGCTAGAAACTAATGGAACATGATTACTAAATGCCGGGCCAATTATCAAATCTACAGTTTTTAAATCGGGATTATTTAATACTTCCGTCAATTTTTCTTCAGAATTCTCAGTGTCATAAGTAAAAATATCAATCGAGTTACCTTCTTCTTTTGCTTTTAAGATGGCCAAAAGTGCTCCTGAGTAGAAATGTTGAAATCGTTCTAAGCCAGGATCTTTTTTTATTTGATCAAGCATAAACGGCAATAAAAATGCAATTTTGAAGGTTCTTTGTTCCAAAGATTTATCGAGAGCATTATGCTTTTCAAATGATTTTGAAGGTATCGTTGTAGAAGTTGAACCAATTTCAACATGTCCGTTGGATTGAAATTTGGAATTTTTATTTTGTGAAACGATTGGAATTTTCAAATCGCTATTTTCCAATAATTTAATGTCAACACCCGGATTTAAATTTACAACATCTTTTATGTCAACATTATACTGCTTGCAAATAGAAAATAAAGTTTCTCCGGACAAAACTTTATGTATTGTATAGTTTAAACTTGAATTTCTATTATCTAAAGTAAGTTCGGAAGATTTTATACTTTGTGCAACAGTTTTTTGCTCAGTTTTTGAATTGGCTTCCAAAATTGTTTTACGGGGGATATTTAATATCATTCCTTCTTTCAAGCCGTTTTTTAATTCAGGATTATATTCCTCTATTTCATGTTGACTGATATCATATTTCCTACTGATAGCAAAAAGGGTTTGTTTGTTTTCTACTTTGTGATGAATGAAGTTTTGAATTTGATTGTTTCCCGATTTCTTCACTACCGGAATAAGTAGTTGTTGTCCAGGTTTTAATCCGCTTTTGATAATGGGATTGAATTTTGAAATTTCATCAATTGAAACTTCAAATTTTCTTCCAATTGCCAATAAACCTTCACTTTCTTCAACTGTGTATATATAAAACTCTAAGCCGTTGATTTTTTTTATTGTATTTTTATTGATTTGTCCAACGGCCTGAAAATGTAAAATGGTAAATCCAACGAATATCAAACAGAATATTTTCTTTTTCATTTTTTCTTCAGTTTGCGATTTCTTATAAATTTGAGCTGCAAAAGTACTAAAATATACGTTAGTGTGCGAATTGGGCATCAAAAAAGGTTATAAAATTTCGATATATAAAAGAAATTATATATTTTTGCAACTCTGTATAAAATTGAATTAACAAAAAGAAATAAACACAAATTGTCTTATGGCCAAAAAAGAAGAAAAAAAACTCGATGAATTAGGAAATGTTCAACATGCATTAACTACTAGTGAGGCATTTATTGAAAAATATCAAAAACAAATTTTAACTGGTGTTGGAGTTGCATTGATCATTGTATTGTCAGTTTTATCTTTTAATAATTTCTATTTGCAACCAAGAGAAATAAGAGCTGAAAATGAAATGTCTAAAGCTCAAGCAGCTTTTGCCACGGATTCATTCAAAATTGCACTTGATGGAAAAGGTGTGCAAGTAATGGGTTTTAAAGAAATTGCTTCACAATATAGTTTTACTAAGTCCGGAAAATTAGCAATTGCTTATGCCGGTATTTGTTATTACAAGATAGGACAATTTGAGAATGCTATCAAATATTTATCTCAATTTAGTAGTGATGATAAAAACTTTGCTACAACAGTTTTAGGATTAACTGGTGATTGTTATATTGAATTAGGTGAGAAAACTAAAGCATTAAGCTATTTTGAAAAAGCTGCTGATAAAGAAAATGAAGTGATTAGTCCTGTTTATCTTAAAAAAGCTGGATTTGTTTATGAATCTCTCAATCAGCCCGAAAAAGCAGTAATAGTTTACACTAAAATAAAAGAGAAATATCCAAAAAGTTCAGAAGCATCAGATATTGAAAAATATATAGCCAGACTTCAAAAATAAATCTCAAAAATGACTTTTTAAAAAGCTGCTTCTGTTTAGGAAGTAGCTTTTTTAATACAAATATAATTTCAAATGGCAACGAAATATCAAAACTTATCCGATTATAATGCAGAATTAATGCCCGACAAAGAATCTGTAATTGAACAGTCATATGCAATTGCAGTAGCTGATTGGAATCCCCAAATTACTCACACGATGCTTCAAGGTGCAATTGAAACATTAATTCTAATTGGTGTTAAACCAGAAAATTTAAATGTTATTCATGTGCCGGGTACCATTGAGTTGACTTTTGCAGCTAATTATTTAATGACTCAATCCAAATATAATGCAATAATTGTAATTGGATGTGTTATTCAAGGTGATACAAAACATTTTGATTACGTTTGTCAAAGTGTAACATCAGGTATTACGGAACTTAATTTGCGTCAGGTTGGTTGTCCGGTAATTTTTGGTGTACTTACAACAAATACGTTGCAACAAGCACTTGATAGAGCTGGAGGAATTCACGGAAATAAAGGAATAGAAGCTGCTACTACTGCCCTTAAAATGGCAAATATTGTTTGGTAGTTTTAAAAATATTCATTACCTTTGCGCTGCAATTTTAAAAACGGGTAGTTACCAAAGTGGCCAACTGGGGCTGACTGTAACTCAGCTGTCTTTCGACTTCGGAGGTTCGAATCCTTCACTGCCCACAAAGAAAAATGCCAATTTATTAATATGCCAATATTAATAAAGCAATTGAATTTCATTAGCAAATTGGCATATTATATCATTGGCACATTAAAATTGCGGAAGTAGCTCAGTTGATAGAGCATTAGCCTTCCAAGCTGAGGGTCGCGGGTTTGAGTCCCGTCTTCCGCTCTCAAATGAAAAGAGATTCTGATTTTGGTCAGAATCTTTTTTTTGTATGTCGGGCATTGTATTAAGCTATCAGGATGTAAGTTCCTGTATGTGCCGAGTTGAAAGGAAACATTAGCAATTGACAAGGGTGTTGCGGGTGACTGCAAATCTGAAAGAAGTCA
>Ga0209123_1002617_pt1 | contig 14808 bp, 19 predicted proteins | sample BarGraIncu00431A_FD_184500 | JGI IMG/M metagenome (GOLD analysis project Ga0209123, IMG submission 184500) | Arctic peat soil microbial communities from Barrow, Alaska, USA - Barrow Graham LP Incubations 004-31A (SPAdes) (version 2) | ecosystem: Environmental > Terrestrial > Soil > Wetlands >...
ACTTTTCCAAAGTTTGAAACTTTGGAAAAGTTTGAAATAAATAACATCAAACAATTTTAAAATTAAAAATTATGAAAACAAACATGGGAATTATTGACAGAGTAGTCCGTATTGTGGTTGCTTTGATTTTTGTAGGATTGTATTTTGCAAATGTAGTTACAGGAACATTGGCCATCGTGCTGCTTGTTTTAGCCGGGGTGTTCACCCTGACATCATTAGTTGGTTTTTGTCCATTGTATTGGCCTCTTGGTATTAGTACATGGAGTAAGAAGAAGAAATAATTATCATTAAAAAGGAAATTGTGAAACTTAAGTTTTTATTGACAACATTGATTTTAGTGTTGGCTTTATACTCCAGTGTGTCAGCACAAAAAACACATCTCAATTCACCTGATGTGAAAGAAGTTCTGAAAAAGAACAAAGCCATTGTCATTTTGGATGTCAGGACAGCTGAAGAGTTTGCTGCCGGTCACCTGAAAAGTGCGCAAAATATCGATATTCGTCAATCAGATGCTTATTCAAAACTTGATAAACTCAACCCAAAAACCACTTATCTGGTTTATTGCCGTACCAATAACCGTAGCGGTATAGCTGTAGGTTACATGATGCAGAAAGGGTTCAAAAATGTATATCAAATGATGGATGGTTTTCCCGGTTGGGCAGCAAATAACTTTGATTACGAAAAATAACAGGTAACAAACTTTCTCAAAGTAAATAAGCTTTGGGAAAGTATAAGGTATAAAAAAGAAATGGACGATATAAAAGAGCTTTATTCGAAATCAGATTTGAAAACCATGCGTGCAGCCGAGAAAGGCCGCATTCCAGGCAAAAATCGTGTTGAAGAATTAATCAGTTTTGCGGAAAAGTCGGGCGTTAAACGGATTGGAATTGCCAATTGCATTAGTTTGCAACGGGAAGCCAATGACCTGAAAACAAGACTTGAGGGTAAATTTGAAGCCTATTCCGTTGATTGTAAGTTTGGCAAAATTACAGGTGCTGAATTGTTACAGGACGAAACCATAAAAGGGTTATCATGCAATCCGGCCGGTCAGGCTGAGTTTTTGGCTGAAAATAACACGGATCTGAATGTATCATTCGGACTTTGTGTGGGGCATGACATACTATTCAATATGAAATCGAAAGCACCTACAACGACTTTGGTGGTGAAAGATCGGGAACATAAGCATAATCCTTATCAGGAATTTGTAAAATAAGCAGTTTAAAACTAAATCATTATGCAAACAGCTTTAATTATTATTGGGAGTATTATTTTGGGATTTTTGATATTGAATGTCTATGCCCGTTTTCAAATGAAGAATATTCCGAAAGTGGCAGATCATGCTAATATTTTAACTTTGACAGACAAGAACTTTCAGCAACAGACTAAAAACAAAGTAGTGCTTGTTGATTTTTGGGCTGAATGGTGCGCACCGTGTAAAATGATGGCTCCTGTGTTGAATGATGTGGCAAGTGACCTAACCGGAAACTCTCATGTTGGAAAACTGAATATTGTACAATATCAGTCGATGGCTCAAAAGTTTAATGTACGCAGTATTCCCACGCTTATTCTATTTAAAAACGGAAAAGAAGTGAAGCGATTCGTGGGAATTAAACAAAAGGATTTTTTATTGAAAGAAATTAAGAATGCATAATAGCTAATTGAATATCAATGAAAAAAGTATTAATTCTTGGCGGCGGTTTTGCCGGAGTACAAACAGCTATCGAATTGCAAAAAAGTAAGCAATTTGAAGTTACATTAGTTTCAGATCGTGTTTATTTATTTGTTTATCCAATTTCCATATGGGTTCCGGTGCGAAGGAAAAATTTCGACGATGTAAAAATTCCATTAATTAAAATTCAGAAAAAATTTGGGTTCAATTTGATAATCGACAAAGTTTCCAGCATTAAAGCTGCTGATAATCTGGTTATTTGTGAAAAGCAAACTTTTTTATATGATTACTTAATAGTTGCAGTTGGATCGGGAAAAATGCAACCGAAAGGAATTGAGTTTACAACAACCATTTGTGGTCGACCGGAGCAGACTATTGAACTTCGCGACAAACTTGATATATTGATTGCAAAAGGAAGTGGAAAAATTGCCATCGGTTTTGGTGGAAATCCTAAAGACAAATCGGCTGTACGTGGAGGTCCCGGATTTGAACTGATATTCAATATTCATCAATATCTGAAGAAAAAAGGTATAAGAAATAATTTTGAACTGACCATGTTTGCTCCAATGGCAGAACCCGGTGCGCGAATGGGAAAGAATGCCATGAAGGCAGTGTATTCAATGTTTGAAAAACAGAACATTAACAGCCATTTTGGAATAAAAATTACTGAATTTATTGAAGACGGAATATTGTTTGAAGATGAGACAAAATTAGAAGCTGACTTAATAATGTTTATATCAGGTGGTGCAGGTTCTCCTTTATTAAAAAATACTGATTTGCCCTTGTCAGAAGCTGGTTTTGTGAGAATCAATGACTTTAATCAGGTGAATGAATTCCGCAATGTATTTGCCATTGGCGATGCCGCAGCTTATGAAGGTCCGGACTGGACCGCCAAACAAGGTCATATTGCTGAAGTTATGGGACGGAATGCAGCCTATAATATTAAACAAATTGAATCAGGGAAAACGCAACTTAAAGGTTATCAGGTACATTTAAACATTCTCTGTATTATGGATATGGGCAATGGCGCCGCTTTTATTTATCGCAACAATAAACATGAAATTATGATCCCCTTACCTGTTATTGGACATTGGATGAAACAAGCATGGGGAGTTTATAGCAAATGGACAAAATTGGGAATTATTCCACGAATACTGGGAATGTAAAACAGAATAAATATTATTAATAGAATAAAATCAACAAAAATGAAAAAACTAATTTTTACCAGTTTGATGCTGGTTGCTTTATTCACAGCTTGTAATGGGAAAAAACAAGAGAGTAAAACTGAAGAAAAGCAACAAACAGAGAAAAAAGTAGAACCGATTCACCTGACTAAAGCTGAATTTTTATTGAAGGTTGCCAATTTCCAGTCAAATCCAACCGAATGGAAATACCTGGGCGATAAACCCTGTATTATCGATTTTTACGCAACCTGGTGCGGACCGTGTAAAACGATTGCACCTATTATGGAAGATTTAGCTAAAGAATATGATGGTCAGATTTATATTTACAAAGTAGATGTCGATGCCGAGCCCGAAATAGCTAGTGCTTTTGGCATTCAAAGCATCCCAACCCTGCTTTTTTGTCCAATGACTGGAACTCCACAGATGTCACAAGGGGCTTTGCCAAAAGAAGAATTCAAGAAAATGATAACCGAAGTTTTGTTGAAAAAATAAACTTTGAAAATTATATTAATATTATAAACTAAAAAATAATGAAAACAATATTTTTAACTAAGACTGATTTTTTATCAAAAGTATCCAATTACGAAGCAAATCCAACCGAATGGAAGTATCTGGGCGATAAACCTTGTATTATTGACTTTTATGCTGCATGGTGTGGACCTTGTAAAACCATTGCACCCATTCTGGATGAGTTGGCAATAGAATATGATGGACAGATTTACATTTACAAAGTTGATACCGAAGCTGAACAAGAATTAGCCGGGGCATTTGGAATTCGGAGTATACCATCTATCCTTTTTTGCCCCATGAATGGAGCTCCGCAAATGGCAATGGGCGCTATGCCAAAAAATTCATTCAAGAATGCAATAGCTGATGTGTTATTGGCATAATAAGAATGGAAAAGCACCAACCGGTAACACTAGAAATATTTTATACACTCACTTGTCCGAATTGTAAAATATTACAACGAATGCTTGACGAAACATTGCCCGCATTCGGCGATAAGTTTGTATTGAAGAAAACCATGGCCAATGCACCGTTGGGAATGATTAAAACGATGAGGATGGGCATTCATTCTGTGCCTGCACTTTTGATTGATAACGAAATAGCTTTTAAACAAGTGCCAACAAAACAGGAATTAATAAACAAACTCACAATTTACTAACATGGAAGAAAAGAAAAAATTACGTTGTCCGCTCGGAGTTCCCGGAGGAATTATTGCCACTTTAATTGGTTTGACCGGAATTGTTTTAAACAGCGTACATTATAATTTGTCCGGATTGCTTGTTTCAATTGCTCTGTTTTTAATTGGAGGTCCTTTCATTCGTTTTACCATTATGGTACATTCGGCCAATGACCGGTTGGATGAGCTGGAAAGAAAAATGGAAGAAAAGAAATAAATCCATGCAAGAAACTGCTACTGTAAACAAATACCATTGGTATGATGGTGGATTCTATGACCGGTTTATAGCACCGAATCAACGTGAACTCTTTAAACAAATAATTGAATTAATTGAACCTCAAGCCAATATTATTGATGTTGGCTGTGGTACCGGTTTCTTTAGTTTTACAGTTGCGGATAAATGCAAAACGGTTTTGGGAATAGATTTGTCGGCACGAAATATTGACAAGGCAAATCAAAATCTTGAAAAACATTCCAATGCTAAATTATCGTTTAAGAATGCTTATCTGAAAGATATTGTTTCTCAGGAAAAGAAGCATTTTGATTATGCTGTAATGACTTATGTGATTCATGAAGTGAATGAAGAAGAACGCATTCCGCTTTTAAAAGAAATAGCTGAGGTGGCTGATAAAATCATTATTGGCGATTACCTGATTCCTTGTCCGAATGATATTGCCGGGAAAATTGTAAAAACGGTAGAATTTATTGCAGGAACCGAGCATTACAGGAACTTTAGAACCTATGAAGCAAATGGTGGCATTCAATACCTGGCAGATAAAGCAGGATTATCGATACTAAAAGAGATTAAAAATCATACCAATCACATTGCTGTATTATCAAAAAACAACATTAAAACAGATGACGAAAGCTACTAAATTTATTGTTTCAAAACGCATTATCATTCTTGCCATTTTAGGCGCATTGATTTATTTTACAAAGAGTTACTTTAATATTTCCATCTGGTATATTGTTTTGTTTGGTATCGGAACCGGTGTGATTTTCGGGAAAGTGTTTTGTCGGTGGATGTGTCCGATAGGTTTTATGATGGAACTGTTTATGGGCGGCAGCAGTCAATTTTCCAGCATGTATCAGTATCATAAAATGGGCTGCCCGATTGCTTGGGCATCCGGTTTTCTGAATAAATGGTCGCTATTCAAAATCAACGTCAATACCGACTCTTGCACCAAATGTGGAAAATGTGACAAAGAATGTTATATCTCCACGCTTGAACCGGCAAAATTTAGTTTGTATAAACCGGACAAAGAAAAATCGGGTAACAGTTATTCGTGTTCTAAATGTCTGAAATGTGTGGCAGCTTGTCCCAATGGAAGTTTGACGTATAAAGTATAAATCATTTCAAAAAGATTTATCAAAAAAAACTATCAGAGAAATCACTGATAGTTTTTTTTGATTTATACCATATTATTTCACTTCAAATTCTTTTTAATTTCTTCCAGCACCTGCATGGGATAATTAAACACCTCAATATTCTCAAACCGGATAACACGTATTCCCACGGAGTTTAAATACTCGGTTCGTCTGGCATCATATTCTCGTCCTTCTTCGGTGAAATGCCCTGCACCGTCAAGTTCAATGGATAGTTTATATTTGTGACAATAGAAATCGACTACATAATGCCCGATGCTAAATTGCTGTAAGAAACGTTCGTCCACCAACTGCCTGTTTTTAATCATCGTCCATAATGCCACTTCGGCTGCTGCCATGTTTTTCCGCAGCTTCCGGCGGAAAGGCTTCATTTCGGGCAGGGTGTTGAGTTGGTCAGGCATGATGTTTTTTTTAGAAATATAAGAAACAAAAAAAACCCTCCGCTTCGCTCATCCCCTTAAAAAGGGGACATTTAGCGGGTGCGAGGTTATTTACATTTATTTATCTGAATCTAAAGTTATAAATTTGTACAAACCTTATCTCAAAACCCACAAACCCATGCATCTAGTAAATCTTCCCTTTTTATGGCACATCCCGATTTTTCGGGAAGGGAAGTACCCGCAGGGGGAAGGGTTTCTTATATTACTACTTACATTTTATCCTGTCTTTTCACACCGATTGCAAATCTACGCGAGGGTGTGTAAATTACGAGATATTCTTTACACAATCGCCTGTTTCACCAGACTCATAATATACTCCAAATCTTTATCATTATCCACCTTGTGTTCGTAATCACCATTTAAAGAATGTCCTTTTAATACAGAAACGTTCCTCATTAAATGTTTTGGATCGTCCAGTTTCCCGGCTTTCATGTTTACACTTATTTTTATTCCATTCTTTTGTATTTCAATATCGCTGATATTGGTCCCTTTTTTGAAAGCAATATAAAACTTTTGCGGTTTTACTTCAATATCTGGAGAAAGATCTAAAATAGCAGCTTTAAATTTTTCATAAAGTTCAATCGTTTCATCAGGTTTACCCTGTAAATGGTAATCCTCAGTATATACTATAATTTCTTTTGAAATATCTTGCAAATCTTTATTACGATCGGTAATTGCTTTAATGCTTTCAGCGGCATTGCTTTTCTTTATTTGATTTATTGAGACAATTCCGTTTTCAAACTGTTTTACTTCCCATAATTCAATAGCAATATCTTTAAAGTTCGTGGCTTCACGTTGATTTTCAGTAAAGCCAGGTGAAACAAATGCAACTCTCGTTTGTGACCAATCCACTTCATCACGCTTGATATTCTTTTTTAAACCTTCATTATATTCCAATATAAAATCTGCTTTGTTTTGAAGCATCAAATTTAAATAAGTAAAGCCTTGATCTACGACACTACTATTCCGGTCCCGCTTATATTCAATAATGACAAAAGCTTTGGATTGTTGATCATAACCTAGCGTATCGATACGTTTATTTTTAATAGTAAATTCTGATTTTACGAATTCCAAACCCATTATCAATGGTAAGTTTTTTTCAAATAAACATTGAATCTCTCGTTCCAGTTTAAATGGATTTTCTTTTATTCCTTCTAGTTTTGAACTTATGTTTTTGAATAAAGCCATAATAAATGTTTTTTAAATTATATTTTATTGCAACGAATTTTGTATGTTAACCCATTCTGTTACTGGTTATTTTTTATTGAAGTTACAAACTTCTTTTATTTTCAATCCAGGTTACGCTTCGCTAAACTTGACCTAGAGTTAGTTTCGTCTCCTATTCTTGCGCTAGTAAAGGATATAGTTTATTATTAAAGTAATGGATTTAATTACTGGTTTTTCAATGCTAATTCTAAAATAAAATTTAAACAGTATCTCACCACTTCAAGTTTATATTCTTTTAGTTCGTTTCTATCTTCGTCAGGTATCCAAAATCTGAAATCTACCCCATTATTCGAAACTTTAGTAACATAAGGAATCTCTAATTTGAATATCATATATTCTTTCAAATTTACAGATAAGCTTAATACACGTTTTAAATTTTGAATTTCATCTTGCAAACGGTTTACATCATCACCAATCTCATTTAGGTTCTCTATTAAATCCCTATCCAAAGGGTTGCCCCCAAGTCTGGCATTGTACTTTAATAAATAGTTTATTTTATGATATGGTCTTAGTAAGTTCTGACCATATATTCCTTCGACTTTTATTAAAATCTGTTCTAACTCATAAAATGCTTTTCCAATTGACCACATTGCTTTTTGATATTCGTTTATTTGAATATAGCCTTCTGCTTCTCTCAGATGTTGTTTAATATCATCATCTTTCAACAATTCAATAATACTAATATCCTCAAAGTTAATATCAAAGATTAACTTTGAGAAATCAGATAAGAATATCTCAGTTTCTGCATATAAATTTGGAATTTGCTTGTGGTCAGTAAAGATAGTCGAATGCTTTAATTGATTTCGTAAATCATTTATTCGCTTTATATATGCTTTGTATATTTGTTGTTTTCCATTTTCTAACAATACCTTATTTATTTCCTCGGAGTATGTATCAAGGATGTTTTGTGAACTAAATTTTGTTTTCCCAGTTGTAACTTCATAGCACAGTTGCAAAAAACATTCTACACAATCATGTATTGTCAATATAGCTGATGAGCTAAGAGGACGTTCTAAGTTTTTCTGAACGCCAGCTTGTGTAAACAAGTACTTAACAAAAGTCAATCTTTCTATTTTATCTCTTGATAATTCCATTTTTAATAAACCCTATTTAAATCCTATTTATTTCTCCCCCTCCACAATCCTCACTTCCTCTTCCGTCAACCCATACAGCTGATAAACCAACTGATCAATCTCGGATTCGAGGGTTGAAGTATCAACATTTGAATCGACTTCTTTCAACAATAATACTTCATTTACAATTTTAGTTATCTTTTCTTCATTATCAAGTGACATTTCAGGTAAAGGAATATCTAACAAATAGATAGGTTTTACATTTTTATCTGAATAATGAAATTTATAATAGATATTTAATAATCTTGAGTTTAGAATACCTAAATACATTTTTATATTTGTTGCAGCCGTCAAATAGCTAATCGAATCAATTGGTACATATCCTTTATCAAAATACTGACAAATAAGCCATCTACTTTCAAAATTCAAACTATTAGTCCTTATTCTTTGAATTCCAATAAATTCTTTTAATTGAATAGCATTAATAGATTCTTCGCTTTTTGAATAACCATCTACAAGATACTTTTTCTTTATTTTATAGCTAAATCTGCCAAAATCCTCGCCTCCAATAACTTGTCTTCTAGTCTCTTCAACCGTTATATTTAGTGGATTTGGCGTTGGACTGAATCCTCGATTAATGTTAGAGAATTCCTTAAATGAGTGATTTTCTCTCATTTTATTGAATATTGATTCGTAGGTGTCATTTATATATGCAAACCATTGATTGCCATTTCGTTTTTTAAACCTTAACCATTTTGTTTTAAACTGAAAGAAATCTAAATCATATGGAAAATCTCTTGTAATTGTTGTTTCTTCACAGGTTCCATTTTTTTGAAATAAAGGTATGTTGCACCAAACATCTGGAGCATCATCAAACACCTTATAAACATCTCTTATTGAATAAACACAACCGTTATTTGTAAATAATTCTCGAACAAATCTTCCATTGGAATTTATAAGCCAACTATCAGGTGTTATAAAAGAAAAGAATCCTGAATGTTTTAATAAATCGAAACCTCTTAAATAAAAGATCAAATAACTATCACTTGTTGGATAGTTTAAATATGACACATCTACTCCATACGGTGGATTCCCAATCACCACATCAAATCCCATAAAATCACCCTCATCATTGAGCACTTCGGGGAATTCAAAACGCCATTCAAAGGCATTTTCGTAGATTTTATTGGTGCGGATTTCGTCAAGTTCGGTTTCGAGTTTCTGTATTTTTGTGGCTTTTTCGTACACTGCCTTGTTGAACTTGGCTTTTTCAGTTTTGGTTTGTTCAAACAATGTTGTTTGGTTGCTGAGTTGGTACAGTTCACCCCGCAGACTATTCAGATTAAGCAGTCGTTTATCGTTCTGTGCTATTTCGCTTTCAAAGTCGGATTTTATTTCTTTTATGAGTCGCTCCATAGCCCGCTTTTCGTCCTTGCTTTGGGCATTTCGGTAGGTCATTACCGCCAGTCGGTAACTGTCAATGGTCCATTTGCTGCGTTTCAATGCCTTACGTATATCCGCATCCAGCGCGTACCGGCTAATTAATGAATTGCCGCATTTGATATTGATATCGATATTGGGGAGGGTTTCCAATTCCCGTAGAGACGTTGCATGCAACGTCTGTACATCGGGAGTTCGGTAATAAGCATTTTTCAATAATTCAATCCACAACCGCAGACGGCATATTTTTACCGAATTGGGGTTTAAATCCACGCCAAACAGGCAATTTTCAATGATCGTTTGCTTTTCGTGGAACAGCGTTTCCTGCACCCGCTGGCTTTCTTTGTTGTTGGGATTGTAACCAAACAAACCGCCATCGTCGTCGGTTACTACCAGTTCGTCGTTTTCAACCTCCACACGGTAATCCCGCAATGTTTTTCCTTCACGGTCGAGAAGTATTTTCAGTTCGCTTTTTATAGCAATCAGCTCGTTGAGCGCCGAAACCAGAAAATGCCCCGAACCCACGGCAGGGTCGCACAGTTTCAGACTGTTGATTATGGCGTTGGCTTCTTTTTTATCATCAATTTTATCGTACAACTCTGCAAGGGTTTGGCAGTTCCAGCCTTTAAGTTCGTTGAATTTTTGCAGCACTGCCCGCCGTATGGTTTCACGGCACATATACATAGTTATAAATCCGGGCGTAAAGAACGAGCCGTCTTTGTAGCCGTTTATCTTTTCAAAAATCAGCCCCAGCACCGAAGCATTAATCAACCTTTTGTTGTCTTCCTGAATTTCCTCGCTGCCTTCGCTGCTGAAATCGTAGGCATTCAGAAACTCAAACAGGTATTCCACTGCTGTCAGTTCGCCTGTTCGTTTTTTGCCGGTAGTATCTTTTATTACCGAATTGGTAAGCAACGGTAGTTTTCCATCGTTCAGCTGACTGATAAATACACCCGCATGTTCCATATCGGTAGGTTCAAACAGCGAACTGTTCAGGTACGGCACATGGGCAAAAAGCTGACTGATTTCGTCGTTACGCTCGGCAGGCAGTTTAGCCAGGACCTGAAAAAACAGGGTATTCAAATCGTCGAAACCCTTTACTTTGTCGGTATTCAGGAAAGCGTAGGTTTTATCGCCTTTGTGGTACTTGATAAGCTGTGCTTCCAGCAGTTTCAGAAACAAAATGCGGTTTATCCACGTGATGCTCAGTTCCAGCGCCACATTAAACAGTCGCTCTTCGGTGGTATCGCCATACTGCGAGGGTTTATCCATTCTCGACAGTTTGTCCAGATTGTCCAATTGCACAATGGCACTTTCCATCAGCGAAGCCCCATTGCGTTGCCCCTTCTCTTTGCGCTGAATCAGTTTTTTACCGCCCTCTTTGGTTTCGATGAGTCCGATAATATGCAGCAATTCGGTATAGAAAACCTTATCCAGGCTGTTACTGTCATTGGCAAAAGGCAGTTTCAGCAAATGTTCGGGCGATAAGAGTTTATAAAGCGCAATCAACACATTATCATCTTTCTGGTCGTTGTTGCGGAGTGGTTTGTCGTAGTCGCGTATGTCGAAGTAGGTAAATGTAATTTCGTAGGGCAAGGCTGCAATGGCAGGTGCAGCTATTTCGTTGTAGAAAAACTCGGTTTTATTGCCTCCCGAGCGTCCTTCTTCAAAATCGGTAAATTTCTTTACCAACGGCTTATTTTGCGCAAACAGTTTTTCAAACAAATGTCCGTCGAAGATATACCACTCGTAAATGTTGGTGGCAATCAGATGTTTCAGTTCGGTGTTTTTGTTGGTGATTCGTTCCCGCAGGTAATACAGCACTAATTCCTGAAAAGCTTTGCAGTTGATGTTGTCTGGGCGAAGCATTTCGGCTTTGTTGGCCGGTTTTTTGGCTTCAATAATCACGCCCACCGTACTGTTTGCAGTTGTGCCGTTGTGAATCACTAAATCATTACGTCCTTTTGTATTGATAAACTGATTTCCGGCATACCAGGTATTTTTCAGAAAATCAGACACTAAGTTTTTATGGAACTCTTCCGATTCAAATTCATCAATAGTATCCAGAATACCTATCAGATTCTTTTTAAATATCTCTATTTCAGGTCGGTTGGGTTTGACCTTCAGAAATGCTTTGTTTAAAGCAATGCGTGGTTTGAGCAAGTGAAGTTCCATACGGTTGATTTTAACCTCGCAAAGCTACAAAATTTAATTAACTCAACAAAGATAAACTATACTATTTTTTTGAAAATTTTTTAAACTTCAATTTTTATCTGTATTCAATTGGTAAAATGACTGTTATAATCGCAAATTGAAAAGCAAATAAATTATTAAAAATTCTAAAAACAGGGGGTTGTTATGGGTGATCTTTCAGGTTAATTTTAAACAAATCTTGTAAAATGTGAAATATATTTATTTATTTTTTTAGTCTAATAAAAAACAATTTATTTTGTGGTTAAATTTAAACTAAAAATTATGCAGTTATACTTATTTTTACCTAGCGTCAGGCAATATTGCCGGGATGTGACTGGGCAATTAGTCAGTCAACATGGATACTTAACCGGTTTCGACCTATCGAATAAAGCTCATAACCTATCGGGCAAGAAATATGACCGATAATTCAACAGTCATGTCCGACGGAGATACAGTCATGAATGAAGGAACTACAGTTTTGACTGAAAAAACTCCAGTCATGACCGAAAAAACGACAGTCATAACCAGAGGAGTTACAGTCATGACCGAAGGAGTTACAGTCCTTACCGAATGAGCCAGAGTCATGACTGAAAAAACTTTAGTCATTTCCGGGAAAATTACAGTCATGACTAAAGAAGTAAAACTTCACACCCGGAATCAGAAAAATCACGTATCATCTTTAATTCTTAATCTAATGTCGCACCGTTTAAAGTATTATTTTCACCGACCTTTCCCCCATTTACTCAATCAGGAGCACGGATGGCATTATCTGATTTTCTCTGTAGTGATTTTTGCTATATTCATTAACCTGTATTTGTGGCTTATGCTTAGCACCTGGGACGAACAGCATAAATGGATGATACTGCCGGGTTTCGGCATGTGTTATGCATTGTGTTATTACATAGTCAGTGTATCGATGCGTTATTATGTGCCCGCCTTTTCAAATCCCGAAGCCTGGACAGTGGGTAAAGAATGTTTCCTGTTACTGATGTTTATACCTTTTATGCTTACGTTATCGTGGATATATATGTATGTAGCAGTTCCCACAGAAGATTTAAAGTTAATAGATACGAGCTCTTTTCTGAAATTCAATTTTATCAACTCGGGAATCATGATGGTAACGCTAACCACTTTTACCGGAATGAAATTTAAAACCCCCACCACTCAACCCACCCGGAAAGCAGGTGAAAACTCACTCAACCTATCTAAATCGGGAACTTTTGAAGTGAAAAAAAAGAAATATAAATCGGATGAAGTTATTTATGTATTATCTGACCGAAACAACATCTACATCTATCTGTGGGTAAAGCAGGCTCTGGTGGAAATAAAAGAGGTATTCCCTATTAGCCAATTTGAACAGCTTGTTTTGGAATTTCCTCAGCTGAAACGATGTCATCTTTCGTGTATCGTCAACCTTGACAAGGTATTGAGTGCTGACAATGCAGACCACCAGCTGGAATTGACCGTTACCGGAACAACGAAAAAGGTAACGGTTTCAAATTATTACCGCAAAGAAATCACCGAATTACTTATGCTGCGATCGGTTTATTGTAAGTAATAATCTGAGTTCGGGATAAGTAATTATGTTATAATACAACATATAAGTTAATTATATTTGCCGTAGGCAATCAATATCCATAGAAAGATCAATATTATACGAAATAATTGTCCGTAGGACATCAACAAGCCTTTCGTTGTATATCTCCTACGGAGAAAATATCTTTACATTTAAATTATTCTATTGATATATAACTCCTGACGGAGTAGCCCTATCGACAACTTCAGTTGTCTTATCCAGAACTCAGGTTAATAATAGATTTTAGTCAGCGTGCTACTTATTATTTATCCTTTTTTTCTACCAAGTGTCCCTATAAACGGAGAACCATCCTTTCGGGTTTTTTTCCTTCAAAAAGACGAAATATATTTGCACCGTCAACAAGCAACATGTTGAGTTATGTTAAATATAAACCATTAAAAAAGAAAGGAGAAAAATTATGTCAGACCGTTCAAGAATGCCAAGAGGCATTGGAGATTTTAATCCGTATTTGAACAATACGTGCAATTATCTGAAAGAAGGCACACCTACCACCAATGCAGTGCGACTGGGGCTTTTGGATTCGGACACCACTTACTGGAATGGATTGCTTACTAAATGGAATGAATTGTACCCGCAATACACGGATAAGGTATATTTGCGTACGACGGATATCCGTAACCAGTTGCTCAATTTGATTAATGAAGCTGTGGATTTTGACCAGCGGAATAATTTTCTTAACCGCATTGCTTCGTCACCCAACGTGAATGTAACCGATTTGGGAATATTCAATATCCGTAAAGGTATTTTTCAGAAAACCAGCCGTTCCATTCCGCAACGCCCAATTCAGGAACCAGTTACAGTGACTCTGCAACAACTGGGTGGAGGTGCCTTTTCGGTAAAATGCTACAGCAGTACCGGTCTGCGTCCAAGTATATACGGTGATGCAAACTGTGTTCAGTGCGCTTATCTGATTGGCGATACAGCACCCGTATCACCCAACGCACCGGGACTTACCTTTAACCTGTCCACCAAATCAACCTTTGTATTGAGTCTCGATCCGGGAAGTCAGGCCAAAAATCTGTATATCTATTTCAGATGGTATAATACCAAACATCCCGAAATAGCCGGTCCGTGGTGTAACCTTCAGACATTTGTAATTATATAAAATAATCCGGTTGAACATCTGCTCCTCTTCGTTTGCAACGGGGAGGAGTAGTTTTTTTTAAAACAAAGAAAATAATCCGTTATAAATGATCAACCTATTATTTCTCGCTACAAACAATTAAAAGGTTGCCTTAAGTAATAAACAAAAACGAATGGTATAATAAACTAATTAAAGAATTTCATATTAAAATATATAGATTTTTAAATATTAGAGTTTATATAAGTTAGTTTGTTATTGATATTTTAGTTTGAAATTAGATAAGGCACAAGCGAGTACCATAACTAAATCACGGAAATCATCTATAAATGATC
>Ga0209123_1002618_pt1 | contig 14800 bp, 15 predicted proteins | sample BarGraIncu00431A_FD_184500 | JGI IMG/M metagenome (GOLD analysis project Ga0209123, IMG submission 184500) | Arctic peat soil microbial communities from Barrow, Alaska, USA - Barrow Graham LP Incubations 004-31A (SPAdes) (version 2) | ecosystem: Environmental > Terrestrial > Soil > Wetlands >...
GAAGCGGCGACATCAATAGTGACGTCTTGCCCAAGTTCACGTAATGCGAGTTGGACATTGCGCGCGTCTGATACCTCATCCTCCTCCAGTTGCAGAGCTGCATTTGAGGCGCTGCTTTGTTGGATCCATCGGGCTAAATCTGACGCAAATTTCTTCGCGTCTTCGTCCATCAGTCTGTCGCAATCAGGGCTTCCAAATTCACGGCCTACTGGTGCCATTGAGTCCCATGCCAAATCTTCGCCAGAGGATTTATATCGAGCACCAGGTATTGAATTTTCCGAAATTCGATCACTGGGGCCAATCCAGAACTCGTGATATCCGCAATGCTCTGTAAACACTGCGACTCGATGAATGGTCCCATCAGCGGGTGTCTCTCCTACGTAAAACGCACGACGAAACGTCAAATCGGTGCCATCCTCAAATTGGACGTGAACACTGTCATTTGAAAAATCCGTCGCCAACAGGTTGTCTTCAACAATGTCTTCGGCAGAGCGGCCCAGTCTCTTTGAAAGTGCAATCTGCCAGTTCTCCAGCATACCGATCCATGGCATGACTGTTTTCTGTTTGAGATGATTAAGCTCTTCCTGGGCTACAGCCCGGATATCGTCCTGAGATGGAATGTCGTCCTCACTAAAGATGCGGTCCAGGTGTGCTCCGCGCGCGTCCATGGTTGCGATGGCGTAGTCAAGCCAAGACTGGAAATCAGTCGGAGGGGTTGGTGTACTCATATCAAACCTCCATCTTTCATTGCGGACTTCAATGACATCCATTAGAAATCAGTCTCGACAGAAAAGGTCGGTCTGGTTGACCGGGTGCATCACCCCGTCGAAATCGAAAAAGAGGATCATCGTTTCTCGCGCCAAGTGCGAATGATCGCGCCGTATTTGGTACGAATACGGGCAACTTCGTTCTGGTTATCAACGTGGAGGGCTAGGCGCTCTTGCGAGAGCCTGGAGCGTTCAGCCCGAAGGCTTGCCACCCGGCCAGCGTCCGGCTCGGCCTTGTTGGCTTCATCGGTAATCTGTCCAGTATGAATCGCCATCATGTCGGTGATCGCCTCGCAGGCGCATTCAAACGCTATCGCCTCGTCTTGTGTCCATTTCGGCATGGTCATTGAATCTTCCAAATATTCTCCATGGCCGCACGCCAGGCACGGTAGCCCGCCATCAGCGCCCGCGCATCGGCCAGGGCATGGTGTGGGGGCCATTCTGGCGTGTAATCGGCATTCAAGGCCGTTTCAAAGGCCGGGTGGGTAATGGCGTAGCTGTCCAGGTACAGTTGTTTGGCGAAATTACCGGGCGGCTTGCTGTGGGGTCGTCCCAGCATGGCGACGGCCAGCAACAACCAATCTTTCTCGGAATCGAAAACAACAGTGGCTGGCTCTGGCAACTGCCCAAACCAATCTCGCACGCGGTCGGTCAGTTCTGTCCTGGTGCAGGCCGCACCCGGCACGCGGCCCAGCAACGGCAGCACGGTTTCCTGAACAAAGTCACTGCAATCCTCTCGGTAGTAGTCGGTGCGTTCGGCATAAAACTCCCGGCCATCTTCGGCCACCAGGCCAATGCTGATGAGGTCGGGCCTGATGAATGCGGTGAATTCGGTATCGAGGAAAACTAGCATGGTTCTGACTTTCTAAGACCTTCCAAGCGTGCCGCCAGCAATGCCAGCGCGGCAGGATCAGAGAGGCCAGTCTCGCTATTGGTATGCACCAGCTTGTCCAGGTCGTCAGCGCCCCAGCCTTCCGGCTGGTCGTCGATGGCGACCCAATCAGACAACCCAGCGCGGCCCGCATACCGTTTGATTTGTTGGTATCGGGTAGCTTCGTCCCATGAAGTGGCAAGGCTGCGGAAGCCCTCACGTTTAAAGGACATGGCGCTGTGCCAGGTAGAGCCAATGACACGAGAACGCAATTCCTCCGGCAACCAGCGACGGGCGCGGTTGAATGACAACTCACGCGCCCAGCTCGTGCTCAACACGATTTGCGCCTCTTGAAAGTTGGCCAGCACGTCCACCAGAAGCGGTGCCCACATGAAAAGCGCCCCTTCTGCTTTGAGCGTGGGACGACCCTTAACCAAAAAGGCTGCGTCCGGGTGCAACACACCGTCGAAGTCAAGAAAAATGATCATGGCGGTCATCGCACTCCCTTTCTGGCATCCATCCATGTCAGCCAGCCAAGCCGATACGCTCGGGCATCGTGCAGGGCGTGGTGCTCGGGATGTCCTTTGGCAAAATAGGCCGTGAGCGTATTGTTGTAGCTGGCGGTGTCGATCAACGGGGCCAGGTCATGGTGCTGCGCGGCAAGGTTGGGTGGGCGGTCGCCCAGCAGTCCCAGCAAAATGCGCCAGTCGATGTCTGAGTCGCAAGCGGCTTGAACGCTGCGCGGGCGCGTAGCGAACCAGTCTTGCAGTGATGCCCTTGCGGCGTTATGAGACAGTCGCGTGCCGGTCAGCAGTGGCACAACATGGCGTTGCACCCAAGGGTCGCAATCGGCCAACTCCCAGCCGTCAAACTCGGCGCTGCCGTCTTCGGCCACCAGCGCAAGCGATAGCAGTTTTCTGGCATGGGCCGGGTGTGACAGGCCGGTGTATTCTGTGTCCAGAAAAACTATCATCACAAGCAATTGAGTGCGTGATTGATGTCCCAGCCGACGTTCATGTACTTGATCATCAGCGTTGATGGCAGCGTTTTTTCGTGCAGATGCCCTTTGGATACGGTGTCGGATCCGCATAAAGGATCTTTTTTGGTTTCGCCGTGACCGTTGGTCAAATGGTGTTCGCTTTGTATAACGTATGGGCATGAGTCACCTCTTAGCCTCGAATCCGCATCACCGATGCCTGAAAATTACTTGGTCGTCAAAATATTCTGTTGAATCTCAGACATCAGATCATCTGAGTCGAACTGGCACGGCATCTTGATGGCTCGGGATACGACTTCACGTTCAATGTAATACATGTATCGCTGTAGCCAATGCCGCAGGTGTTCTTCCGTCATTTGTAGTTTGGACTTGCCTTTCAGCTTCTCGGACTGACTTTGCATCATGTGAAGAATGAGGCACATCGGACCGGCAAGAGGCTGCTCGACGCTGTCATCCACTGTGCATGAAAGTTCTATCAATCGCAGATCCCTTGCGATTTGATGAAGGATGACATTATCAAGACTGGAAGGAAGCGCGGCCTCTGCTGGGCGCGATTCGACTGCTTTAACGATGGTTGAGAGATTGGTTATTGGTATGTTCATGACAAAAATGCTACTTTAAGTCTGTAGACTCAAAGGCATCATAACAAGAAGCTACCTGCATGAAAAAGCAGGTAAAAACTTCTTTGTCCGCCAGAGCGCGGCTGGCAAAAAACTTGAGATTACTACGGGCACGAGACGGCTTGTCGCAGGAGGCTTTGGCACACTTGGTTGATTTACACCGAACCTATGTGGGCTCAATCGAACGTTCAGAAAGGAACGTGTCGTTGGACAATGTGGAAAAGCTGGCAACAGCGCTTAAGATTGATATCTGCGAGCTGCTTTCAGAGTCCATGACTCTCGATCAAAGCGACACCATTAGTTGATTTTTGATTTCTGAAGATGGCACGCACCGTCCACACAACAAAGGGTGGGTGATGACCATGAACCGATGTTAGGGAGAGAAAAATATGTCAAATGATTCCGGCGGTCTGATTCCGCTGTACTCATCGCTGGCGGGCGGGACGCTGTCGCTGGTTGGCTCCTGGGGTGCCATCTGGTTCAGCACCCGCTCTAAAAACAAACACGCCGCACATCAATTGGCAAACGCTTTCAAGGGTGAGATGTCTGCCCTTGTACATATTGCTGAGCTGCGCAACTACGCTGGTGGCCTGAAAGCGATGGCTAAGTGGTGTACCGAAAACAACTCTGTCGGTCTTTTTAGCGTACCAAGCAGGGAAGAATACCGGGCAGTCTATAAGGCAAATGTGGGTAAGTTGGGTAGCCTCCAAGGCGACCTGCCAAAGCAAATCGCCATCGTCTACACGCAAATAGCCTCACTTCAGGAAGATCTAAAAACGCTGGACGAGATTCACGTTGGCACCCGAACGGATGCCTGGATGGGCCAGCCCGCTGCTGCTGCACAGCGATACTCAGACATGGCTTTACTTATTGAAGACACAATTTCAAAGGCCAAAGCCGCTTTGACAGAAATTGACCGCCTATATCCGGCACCAAGATAGTGACCTGAGCGGCAAAACTTTAGCTATTGAGCGCGGCTTTTTGCGCTAAGGCAGATAACAACAATCACATGTTCGAACAAACCTTCAAAAATATCGACGACATCCTGCACAAAGACGCAGGCTGCACCAGTGAGCTGGACTACACCGAGCAATCGTCCTGGCTGCTGTTCCTCAAATACCTGGACGCGCTGGAGGCCGACAAGGCCCTGGAAGCCGAACTGGACGGCAAAACCTACCACTTCATCATCGACAAGCCCTACCGCTGGGAGTCCTGGGCCACGCCCAAGGGCCCAGACGGCAAGCTCGACCACAACACGGCCATGACCGGCGACGACCTGCGCGACTTCGTCAACGGCAAACTGTTTCCCTACCTGCACGGTTTCAAGCAGCGCGCCAGTGGGCCGCAGACCATCGAATACAAAATCGGCGAGGTGTTTGGCGAGATCAAGAACCGCATCCAGAGCGGTTACAACCTGCGCGACGTGATCGAGCTGGTGGACGAGTTGCGTTTCCGGTCACAGACCGAGAAGCACGAGCTGTCGCACCTGTACGAAGCCAAGATCAAGAACATGGGCAACGCCGGGCGCAACGGTGGCGAGTACTACACGCCGCGTCCCCTGATCCGCGCCATGATCCAGGTTGTGGCCCCCAAAATCGGCGAGCGTATTTACGACGGCGCCTGCGGTTCGGCTGGCTTTCTGTGCGAAGCCTTTGACTATCTGCAACGCCAGCCCAACCTGACCACTTCCGACCAGAAGACGCTGCAAACTCGAACCTTCTACGGCAAAGAGAAAAAGAGCCTGGCCTACGTCATTGCGATCATGAACATGATCTTGCACGGCATCGAGGCCCCCAACATCGTGCACGCCAACACGCTGGCTGAGAACATTGCCGACATCCAGGACAAAGACCGCTTTGACGTGATCCTGGCGAATCCGCCCTTTGGCGGCAAAGAGCGCAAAGAGGTGCAGCAGAACTTCCCCGTCAAGACCGGCGAGACGGCGTTTCTGTTCTTGCAGCACTTCATAAAGTCTTTGAAGGCCGGTGGCCGCGCCGCCATCGTCATCAAGAACACGTTTTTGAGCAACACCGACAACGCCAGCGTCAGCCTGCGCAAGCTGCTGCTGGAGAGCTGCAACCTGCACACCGTGCTGGACTGCCCCGGTGGCACCTTTCAGGGCGCGGGTGTCAAAACCGTGGTGCTGTTCTTTGAGAAAGGCGCGCCGACGCGCAAGGTCTGGTTCTATCAGCTCGATGTCGGCCGTAACATGGGCAAGACCAACCCGCTCAACGATGCCGACCTGGCCGCGTTCATAGCGGCGCAAAAGGCCTTTGCCGACACCGCGCAGAGCTGGTCGCTGGACGTGTCCACCGTCAACACCAGCACGTTTGACCTGTCGGTCAAGAACCCGAACGGTGGCGAAGTGGTGACGCACCGCAGCCCGCAGGACATCATGGACGAGATCGCCGCGCTGGATGCCGAGAGCGCCGATGTGTTGGCGACGATTCGAGAGTTGCTGTGATTGATATTGAATTCATAGCTGTTTGCGCACGTTCTACGGGGGCTAGAGACCGATTGGGCTTATATTTATTGCAGCAACCGCTTGCAGTGGCGACGTTGGGGGCCGGGGTATGAAGGCGGGGTGGAAAGTACGGCGGCTTGGCGATCTCCTCGAAGTCCAAAACGGCTACGCATTTGACTCAAAAGAGTTCAACCCTGCAAAGGGTATGCCTCTCATCCGCATCCGTAGCTTGAAGGCTGGAGTGGAAACAGAAACGCGATTTAGCGGTACCTATGTCAACAAATATGTCGTCAATGCAGGTGACCTGCTTATCGGGATGGACGGCGAATTTGGCTGCTACGCATGGAAAGGCGAACCAGCTCTGCTCAATCAACGAGTTTGCCGGCTTCAGGGCTTTGACTTGCAGTTAGTGCCACGGTTTTTGTTCTATGGGGTGAATAGCTATTTGAAGGCGATTGAGGATGTCACCGGCTTCACAACAGTGAAGCATATTTCCTCGAAGCAGATACTTGATATTGATTTCCCGATCCCACCACTCCCCGAACAGCAACGCATCGTCACCCTCCTCGATGAAGCCTTTGACGGTATCGCCAAGGCCAAGGCCAATGCCGAGAAGAACCTGCTGAATGCGCGGGCCATTTTTGAGAGCAACCTGCAATTGGTGTTTACGCAGCGGGGGGATGGGTGGCAAGACAAGACCTTGGACCAAATTTCGACCACCTTTGGACGCGGCAAGTCGCGCCACCGTCCACGAAACGAGCCAAAGCTGTACGGTGGTAAATATCCTTTTATTCAAACCGGTGACATTCGCAATGCCGGGCATTTCATTACTGAGTATTCACAGACCTACTCTGAATTAGGGTTGGCACAAAGCAAGCTGTGGCCGAAAGGAACCATTTGCATCACTATCGCAGCCAATATTGCGGAGACGGGAATACTGGGCTTCGATGCTTGCTTCCCCGACAGCGTCATTGGTGTTGTGCCGAACCCGGCTGAAGCAGAAGTCGGCTTTGTCGAATACTTGTTGCAGTCATTCAAGGTCCGTATTCAAGCGTTGGGGCAAGGCAGTGCCCAGGCCAACATCAATATGGGCACGTTTGAAAACGAGCGTTTTCCATTTCCTGGCGTTGCAGAACAGAGGCGCATAGTCGCTAAACTGGATGAACTCAGCGAAGTGACGCAGCGCCTGGAAGAAATCTACCAGCGAAAGCTCACCGCCCTCGATGAGCTGAAAAAGTCCCTGCTGCACCGCGCCTTCAGCGGCGACCTGTGAGAGAACCCGCGCCATGAACGAAGCCGAAACCCGTGCCGACCACATTGATCCCGCCCTGAAGGCCGCAGGCTGGGGCGTGGTCGAAGGCTCACGCATCCTGCGTGAGAAACAGTGCGAGATCACTCCGGGGCGGCTGCTGGGCGGTGGCAAGCGGGCCCGAGCCGAGATTGCCGACTATGTGCTGGTCTACCGCAACACCAAGCTGGCCACGATCGAGGCCAAGGCCTGGGACAAGCCCTACACCGAGGGCGTCGGCCAGACCAAAAGTTACGCCACCAAGCTGGCCGTGCGCTTTGCCTACGCCACAAATGGCCAGAAGATTTACGGCATCGACATGGCCACCGGCACCGAGGGCGACTTGGCGCAGTACCCCAGCCCGGACAAACTGTGGGCTCTGACCTTTGCCGAGGCCGATTTGGCCAGCGCCATCTGGCGCGACCGCTTTGCCGCTATTCCGTTCGAGGACCAGGGCGGCACTTGGCAGGGGCGCTATTACCAGGACATCGCCATCACCCGCGTGCTTGAGGCCATCGCCGCCGGGCGCGACCGAATTCTGCTGACGCTGGCCACTGGCACCGGCAAAACCTTCATTGCCTTCCAGTTGGCCTGGAAGTTGTTTCAGAGCCGCTGGAACCTGAAAGACTGGAAAGCGGGCACCGAGCCAACCCGCCGCCCGCGTGTGCTATTCCTGGCCGACCGCAACAATCTGGCGGATCAGGCCTACAACGCGTTTTCAGCATTCGAGAACACCTCGCCCGGTTCCCTGGTGCGCATCGCCCCCGATGAGATCAAGCGCACTGGGCGGGTGCCGAAGAATGGCAACGTCTTCTTCACCATCTTCCAGACCTTCATGAGCGGGCCGGGCGACTCGCTCTACTTTGGCGCCTACCCGCCGGATTTCTTTGACTTCATCGTGGTGGACGAGTGCCACCGGGGCGGTGCCAACGATGAAGGCAACTGGCGCGCCATCCTGGACTACTTTGCCCCCGCTGTGCAACTGGGCCTGACCGCCACGCCCAAGCGCACGGCCAACGCCAACACCTACGCTTATTTTGGCGACCCGGTCTATGTGTACTCACTCAAGGAAGGCATCAACGACGGTTTTCTGACCCCTTTCAAGGTCAAGCAGATTGCCACAACCATTGACGATTACACCTACACGCCCGATGACGCGGTGGTGGCGGGCGAAGTGGTGACGGGCAAACGCTACGTGGAAAGCGACTTCAACCGCATCATCGTGATTCCCGAGCGTGAGGCCTACCGGGTCAAGCTGCTGATGGGCATGATCGACCAACGCGAGAAAACCATCGTTTTCTGTGCCTCCCAGGCCCATGCATTGATGGTGCGCGACCTCATCAATCAGAACAAAACCAGCACCGACCCCATGTACTGCGTGCGCGTCACGGCCGATGATGGCGCACGCGGTGATGAGGCCTTGCGCGCCTTCCAGAACAACGAGAAAACCATCCCGACCATTTTGACCACCTCGCAGAAGCTGTCCACCGGCGTCGATGCGCGCAACGTGCGCAACATCGTGCTGATGCGCCCCATCGGCTCGATGATCGAGTTCAAGCAGATCATTGGTCGTGGCACCCGGCTGTTTGATGGCAAGGACTATTTCACGATTTATGACTTTGTACGGGCGCACCACCACTTCAGTGATCCCGAGTGGGATGGCGAGCCAGTGGAACCAGAAGAGCCTCCAGTCTGCACCAAATGCGGCAGCGTTCCATGCACCTGCATCAAGTCGCCACCGCAACCGTGCCCTGTTTGTGGCAATCAACCCTGCACCTGCCCGGTCATCAAAGATCCCTGCCCGAAGTGTGGCAATTCCCCTTGTACATGCCAGAAACTCACGATCACGCTGGCTGACGGCAAGGCGCGGCAGATCCAGAGCATGACCGCCACCACGTTTTGGAGTGCCGACGGCACACCGATGTCAGCGGCTCAGTTTCTCGAAAGCCTGTATGGCGTTCTGCCCGAGTTCTTCAAGGACGAAGATGAGTTGCGCACCCTTTGGAGTTCACCCGACACGCGCAAGGCCCTGTTGGCAGGTCTGGCCGAGAAGGGTTTTAGTAAGGAGCCGCTGGTCGAAATGCAAAAAGCCATTGAAGCCCAAAACAGCGACTTGTTTGACGTGCTGGCCTATGTGGCATTTGCCGCAGCACCGGAAACCCGTATCCAGCGCGCCGACCAGGCTCGGGCCGAGACCCACCAGCACTTCAACGACCGTCAGCAGGCGTTTCTGGATTTTGTTCTGGGGCAGTACGTCACTCAGGGTGTCGATGAACTGGATGCTGACAAGCTGACCCCGTTGCTGCGGCTCAAGTACAACAACGCTATCTCGGACGCGGTAGAGGATTTGGGCGGCACGGTCAGGATTCGGACCATGTTTGCCGGGTTTCAGAAGTACCTGTATCAAGACCGAGACGATCAGGGTCAGATTAGGAAGTAGGCTCAATGGCGCGTAAAAAGAAAAGCAGTCCCGCAGAGGACTTGGTGGATTTGGTCGCCTTGATGCCCTGGTGGGCCGGGTGTGTACTGGCGCTGCTGTCTTACCTGTGGTTGCACGGCGTGGCCAATCAAGCGGGCGCCCCAACCAACCAAGTTGGCACCATGGTGACGCAGACTGTTTTCACTGCGCTTGCATCGGTGGGGCAATATCTTCTGCCATTTCTTTGTCTCGTTGGTGCAGCGATGTCGGCATACGGCCGTGCCCAACGGAAAAGTCTTGTTTCCAACGTGGTTAGCAGCCCGTCTGCCAATGCTTTCAACAACATGAGCTGGCAAGAATTCGAGCTGCTTGTGGGTGAAGGATTCCGACAGCAAGGCTATCAGGTGATTGAAAACGGCGGTGGCGGTGCCGACGGCGGTATTGACCTGGTGTTGCGCAAAGGAGGCGACAAGTTCCTGGTGCAATGCAAGCAATGGAAGGCCTTTACCGTAGGCGTTACCGTGGTGCGTGAACTTTATGGCGTGATGGCCGCCAACGGTGCCGCTGGCGGTTTCGTCGTCACGTCCGGGCGCTTCACCGACGATGTCAAAGCCTTCGCCAGCGGTCGCAACATCACGCTCGTGGATGGGGAAGCCCTATTCAAACTCATCAAGCAATCGCCTGGCACTGGCACTGCCCGCGCAACGCCAGTTGAAGAAGCATCTTCCAGCGCAGGGACGACGCCGTCATGCCCGGTCTGCGCCAAGACCATGGTGCGGCGCGTGGCCAAGCGAGGCGTCAGTTCCGGGAGTGCGTTTTGGGGATGCAGTGGTTTCCCTGAATGCCGGGGGACGAGACAGATTGGGTGAGTTTGGCTGGTAACCGATCATGCGGCTGAACCGGTCGGTCCTTGCCCATGCGTTAACCAGCTGATGGAATTGCGACCAGCTTGTCCGCCGGATACTGCCGAAGAAATTCAGTGGTTCGCGCTGGCGGTGCATTCAGCCAGTCGTCATACTCTTCTGTCGGCAATATCACGGCCATTCGCTTCTCATCGCCGGGCTTGTGGAAGTTGCGCATCAGAGCGTGATGGTCGGCGTTGACGGTCAGCATCGTGAAGCTATGAACTGGGTCCCCCGACGGCGCCTTCCACCAAGACCACAGGCCCGCAATGCCCATCGGTTCACACCGGCGTTGATCCACAACCGCTACCCGGACTTCGCTGAAGAAGTGCGAAAGGTTAATGGCAAGGCAACCCGCGAGCAGCGAGATGAGAAACACACGCTGTTGATCGCCGAGCGGGAGAAGTGCCGGAAGCTGCGACAAGAGCTCTCGGGCGTCTTGGTGGAGTTGTTGAACCTGTCATCGGTTAACGAGGCGTTGCGCCAGGAATTGGCGCTTGCCAAGGCCATCGCCGATGAGAAGATTGCGAGGTTTACCAAGGGAGGCAAGGATGGGCCAAAGCCTGTCGAGTAAATTCTTTGCGGAATGACCGGCGGCAATGTGGCGACGGACGAAACCGCTCACGCGGTACCCTTCGATGTGGCGTTGTAGTTTGCCGCTTAAGATGTGGCACCGACTTGCCCACCGCGTCGGTCGTTCGTCGCAAGCGACGCCCGCCGCCGTGGACAAGTCTTTCAGCGCCTCGAACACAAAAATTCAGACAGTCCCCGGCAAATGGCTTCCACTCGAATACATTAGGAATGGGAGGATCTTTATGCTGGACTCAAAGTTGGATAGTCATGCTTTCGGTACCGAAATGGCCAACCTAGTCTCGCCTGCGCGCCCAATCCAGAGCATCGAGTATCTGCATGGCCGGGCTAAAGAGCTTGAACGCATCAAAAGGGCATTGTTCGCTCCGGGACGGCACATATTCATTTATGGAGACCGTGGCATCGGTAAGTCTTCTTTAGCTGCCGCTGCTGCTGCTCAAGTTCAGTCAGCCGACTCTCCCTACATCGACGTCTCCTGCTCGACGGACTCGACGTTCCGGAGTGTGATTGCGAACATCGGATCCCAAGCGGTCAGGCTGAGTCGGATCTACAAAACCAAGAAGACGCTGTCCGCCGGTTTTGAGCTGCGGTTTCTTCGCGCCAGCGCAAGCAAAGAAGTCACCGAGAACGACCTTTACGATGTAATCCGCACCGTGGGCGACGCTGTCGAGATCCTGCGAGAGGTTGCTTCCGTTCATTCGGATCGACCCGTCATTGTGTTGGACGAGTTCGACCGCATGGTCGATGAGCGGGAGCGCGGACTCTTCTCGGATCTGGTTAAGCAGCTCGGCGACAAGAAGATCAATGTCACGTTCTTCTTCACGGGGGTCGCGCCAACGCTTGATCAGCTGTTGGGTGCGCATCCGTCCGCTATCCGCCAGTTCGAGACTATCGAGCTGCAGAAGTTAAATTGGACCGCTCGCGGGGACATCACGGTGAACGCGCTTGCCAAGTTTGGTGTTGAGATCGAAGACAACATCAGAGTGCGAATTGCCGCAGTTAGCGACGGCTACCCAGCCTATGTGCACTTGATAACCGAAAAATTGCTTTGGCGACTGTGGGACGACCCAGTTGTCGTTGCAAATGTCGATTGGGAGCATTACAACGGTGCGATTCAGGATGCGATCGTCAGCGTCAATGCAGAACTGAAGCGCCCTTATGAGCAGGCCGTGAACCAGCGAACCGAGGACTTCGAAGAGGTGTTGTGGGCAGCCGCAGACTCCGAATATCTTGATCGTGATCTGCGTCAGATTTTTAGCTCATACAACTACGTTATGAGGCAGCGCCCGGGCCGTGTTCCTATGGAATACAAGCAGTTTTCCGCCACTCTTAACAAACTCAAAACAAAGTCCTGTGGCGAGATCATCGTTGCGTCTCGCTTCGATCGTCGGGGGTGGGTAGCCTACCGGGAGAGCATGCTGCGTGGCTATGCTCGGATGCGAGCTGAGGCCCGCAATATTAAGCTCGTTGGCGAGCAAGAGGCACCGCGGCAGGTAATGCACGCGCCTGGCGGTGGCGGCCGTTCGTTCGGGCCGTCCATTCCGAAAGGTGTCCATACCGGGCGCATCCGAATGCCTGAAGAAGATCAAGCGACTGAAGAATGAGCGGTTAACCCAGCATGGACCACGATAGCCGTGTCGGGCGTGCCAGAATATCGATATACGATTAACACGGTGCAAAAACAGTACAAACAAGGCCACAAGCCGCTTTCGGGAGGATTTGATGGTCAACTTATGGAGCAAATTTCTTTGCTCTGGATATTAAGTTAGGCATCTCTCATTTCTAAAGACGGTGGCAAGTATGGAAATAACTATTTTTGTTGGATTGAGTTTGCTGCTTTTGATCGCAGTGGTTGGGGCAATTCTTCGCAAGCGCAAGAGCATTCCTTCTGAACCAGTAGCATTGATTCAAACACAAAAATCTGATGTGCTAGAAATTGAGCCGCCTGCACCAAGGGTGCCAGACCGAGTTGTGATTGGCAGCAATCCAGCTTCACCCCTCGTGACGATTGAAGCGGTTTCTGGAGTCAACGACTTCGAAAGAGCCAAGCCGTTAGATACCAAGAGCGATAAAAGCATTAGCCGCCTGAGCGTTTTGTGTCAGGCTGTTCCTTCCCTGCTGGTGGCTGGTGAGGCATCCGGAAAGAGGCTGATGGAGGTCGTCATCAATGGCGATCTGGTTCGAGCAGCAGATGGGAATGGTCTGCGGGCATTTGCAATGAACGGCAAGAGCATCGCTGAACAAGCCCGCCTTTTCGAGGTAGGCAATCTTCAAAACATGATCAACGCTGCTGCAATCTGGCAAATCGCGTCTGTTGTTGTCGCCCAAAAGCATCTTGCCGACATCAGCAGAAAGCTCGACGAAATCAAGGCAGGGGTTCAGCACATCTCCCAATTTCTCGAAAACCAGAGAAAATCGCGAATGCTGGCTACCTATGATTACCTTGGGCAGGTTTATTTATCCATCAAGGGTGGTGACCTTCCAAATTCATCAAGGATAAATTTGGAGAACTGCGAGCGTGATTTGCTCGAAATTCAACACCATCTCGAAATGGAATACCGCCAGAAGATTGATAAGAAGGTTGAACACACAGAGACCTTCGGTACAGAAGAGCTTACAAATGACATTGGCAAGAAAATATCCGAACTTGAAGAACTTACTGGAGATATTGCGCTCTGCCTGAAGACCAGAATTGCGGCTTGGCATGTCTTGTCGCTGTTCCCGGGCGACCCTCAGCTTAAGGTGGCTCGCCGGGCCAGTATTCAGAAATCCATCGATTTGTTTTCTGACCTCGCGCCGCATCTTGAGGAAAGCCTGAAGACTGAGATTGCTGCTGTAGACTCATTCTGGAACAAGGGTAGTACCCTAGATACTCGCAAGTGCAACCTCAAGAGTAAGTGCATGACCGCAGCCGGGAACTTGGAAAGCACGGCAAGACAAAGCTCGGAGCATGTGATTCAAAGTGAGCATATTTTGCTAGAACACGACCAGCCAACTCGCCTATACCTCCAATTTGAAAATGGCGAGCTGATAGGCGCAAGACAAGCGGCTTAGTGCAATGTGCGCTAGCTACCATTTTGCCCTTGAAAGTCGGTGCTGCCGGGAAGACGAGTGTGACTGGTTGTTGCCTAATCGGGTAGCCGGGAGTCTCTAACTCCCAGCCCCCACACCGCCCACCGTGCGGGTCCGCAGTGGGCGGTTCGAGTGGCTGCTGTCTGGTAATCTGGCTGACCGCTTTGGGTCTGAAACCGGCATAGACATGGAAAACTGTTCGGCGCAGCCGCCATCGTCAAGAACAGACCCAAAGCCGACGTACACCGGATCCGCATGAAACCCACCGGAAAGTGGGAAAGCTGACCTTCAATTTCGCCGGAAGCAGTCGCTCACCGCCAGTGCCAAAAACTTGGAAGCAGTCGGCCAAACGGGTATGCCAGTTTTCTTGGCTGTCCGGCTCCTGGGCAGCGTAAAGAGTCGTCCACGACAGGCCGCTTTCCGGTTGCCCAGTTCGACTCCCGTCAGAAGCCGTACGTGGAATTCGGCAACGTGCCCGAAGCAGAATTTCAGGCTACTGAAATGCCTGCCCGATACCAGTCATTGACACCACCGATTGATGTTCAACGGAATGCCGACTGCGTGGCGGCCCGTTCAACATTCTGAATACGCGCCTTCAGGGTTTCACCACCTCAATCGTGAACTGGTAACTCCCCCACCTGTTCGCCGAGGAGTTCCTGATGCTGCTCTTTCGACTGGTGAACGGGCTTCACAAGCGTCGGCCATTTTATGAGTTTGACCTGTTCGCCTTCGTGCACCCGGAAATCCTTTGAATTGATCTTCATCCCAATCCTTTCAGTCTTAACTAAGAATTTTTCAGTGCTTCGAAG
>Ga0209123_1002624_pt1 | contig 14777 bp, 10 predicted proteins | sample BarGraIncu00431A_FD_184500 | JGI IMG/M metagenome (GOLD analysis project Ga0209123, IMG submission 184500) | Arctic peat soil microbial communities from Barrow, Alaska, USA - Barrow Graham LP Incubations 004-31A (SPAdes) (version 2) | ecosystem: Environmental > Terrestrial > Soil > Wetlands >...
ACCTTTGGTAAAAAAAATAGCCTTGGCGCGAACGCGAAAGCATCCAGACCGAAATGTTTAGCGTTAAAGTTTTCGCCGTAGGAGCTAGGGCGCTCGCCTTAGCACCTTTGGTAAAAAAAATAGCCTTGGCGCGGGCGCGAAAGCATCCAGACCGAAATGTTTAGCGCTAAAGTTTTTGCCGTAGGACCTAGGACGCTCGTCTTAGCACCTTTGGCAAAAAAAATAGCCTTAGCGCGGGCGCGAAAGCATCCAGACCGAAATGTTTAGCACTAAAGTTTTCGCCGTAGGAGCTAGGGCGCTCGCCTTAGCAGCTTTGGCAAAAAAAATAGCCTTAGCGCGCAAGCGAAAGCGACCGGGCCCAAGATATTGAGGGTTATGGATTTTTGGCTGAGGGAGGCAGGGGTGAAGTTGCCAGTCAACCGACAATTCGTCCTGGGCGCCAGCTTTGCCGAAGCCTGGCGAATTGTCCGCTCGCCAAAACAACGGCACTTCCGAGCGTTCACAAACTCAGGACTTGCCGGTAAAGCTCCAGGAGCGCCGCGAGGTGGCGCTGCTCCGAGTAGTCGCGCTCGGCACGGACGCGGGCGCTTGCCCCAAGCGCTGCGGCTACCTTGTCAGGAAGAGCGAGGAACCGGTTCAGCACCTCCGCAAGGGACGAGGCATCGCCCGGCTCGAAGAGAAAACCGTTCTCGCCGTCGTCGATCAGTTCGGGAATCCCTCCGATCCGGGCGCCGAGCACCGGTTTGCCCGCCGCGAGGGCCTCCAGCAAAGAAAGGGGGGCATTTTCGTAACACTCGGAAGGGATCACGACGAGACGCGATCCCTTCAGGGCGTCGCTCAGGGCGCTCCCGCTCAGGTAACCTGCGAAGCTCACCGGAAGCCCGTGCGCCTCCCGTTCCAGTGCGGCGCGCTCAGGTCCTTCCCCGACAATCAGCAGCGGGACCGGCGACTCCAGGGCGCGGCACGCCTTGAGCAGAGTGCCCACACCTTTTTCCCGGGAAAGCCTGCCGAAATAAAGCAGGTACTCCCCCCGCCCCTCCTCCAGCGGCCCCCTCGGTGAACCGATGCTGTTAGGAATAGTGACGAACCTCTCCCGGTCCCAGCCGTATGCGGCGCATTTTCCCTGCAGAAAGCGGCTGGGCGCAATGAAGCGGCGCACCGAATGGTACTTTCCGAAAAGGTGGTTGAAGGAGCTCTCCAGGGCGTAGACGAGGGACGCGGGGTAGCTTCCCCGGTGGCAGCGTGAGAACAGGGCGTGATAATACCGGTGCCCCCGGCAGCGCTCGCACGGCTTGCCCGCGTTGAGCATCAGGTAGCTCGGGCAGAGCAACTTCAGGTCGTGCAGGGTCATCACGACCGGTATCCCCGATGCCTTCAATTCGTCAAGCACCGACAGGGTGAGCCGGCCGTAGATATTGTGGGCGTGCACGATGTCGGGTTTAAAGCGCGCGAGCACCTCGCGCAGTCCGCGCCGGCTCGCCCCGGAATAGATCAGCTCCCGGGCCGTGCGTGCTGTCTTCAGAGAGATCCCGGTGCTTTCCAGATCGAGGTGTGCCGGGAAAAATTCCTGGAATTCCGCCGGTTCGTTCTTCTCGTGCGCCCGGGCGTAGATCGCCGTCTCATGCCCCGCACCACGCAGCAGGCGCATCTCTTCGAAGAGTACCCGTTCGGAACCGCCCCGCAGGTAATAGAAGTTATTCAGGAAGAGGATTTTCATATGGATTGGCCGTTATAGCTGACTGGTATCAAGGGCGGCCTGCTCCTTTTCCGGCTGATAGTGCAGGGCGAAGCGTTGCTTTTGCAGCTGGCTCATCACCGCCTCGGGGGGGCGGCAGTCGGGGAGCGCCAAAAGCGTTCCGTGCGCCATTCCCAGAACGGTTATGATGTACCCCGTAGCACCCGGCGTTTGCAGCAGATGTTCCCCGATTGAGCCCACCATGTAGGCCACAAACATCGCCAGCGCGGATACGCAGAGCAACCGGGTCTTTTCATCGGCTGCCTGACGTATGCTTTGCAGGGTCCTTTGCAAAAGGCAGCCGAGGAGTAGGAGATATAAGGTCAAGCCGATGATCCCCGTCTCGACCAATACCAGAAGGTAGTCGTTATGAGAGGTATTTTTCAGCTTGGCGGCAGTTGTCAGGGCATAGAGATCGTTCCCAAGCCCCCATCCCATGACCGGCTTTTGCTCAAAGGCCTTGATCGACGCCGGCCAGGCATACGCGGTCCGGAAGTGCAAGGAGCTGAAACCGACCTGTTTCTTTTCGGTGATTTCCTTATAAGCGCCGTAATAGATGACCGAATAAAGGGAAGCCCCGATAACCATCAGCGCCAGCAGGGGAACCACCAGCCGCGCCCTCTTTCTGGAATAAAATATCAGGATGGGAAAGGCGAGAAGGAACGCGGCCCAGGCCGATCGGGTGTAGGACAGCACGAGCATGGCAGCCTGGAGCACGAAAAGAGCCAAGATGATCATCTTTGACAGGTGATTCTTGACCGCAGAATGGAGATAGATCAGGAAAAATACCAGATAGCAGCTGTAAAAACCGAAATTGTTCTTCGACATGATACCGACGTTCTGCAAGCCCTGCTCGGCGCCGAAAATGAGCCTTGTATATTGCTGGGGATCGCGGCAATAGATATAGATGGCAGGAAGGGATGTGGCAAGCAACGACACCACAAAGGCGTAACTCAATATCTTCCTGTTCTCTTTCTTAGCGCTTAATTGCACGACCATCAGGTAAAGGAAAAAATATCCGAGCAATCGTGCGAGTTTTTTCGAGAAGTTGACGACATCTTCAGTCGCGAAGATAGTCAGCATGCAATAAACGATGAACAAGATGAAGGGCCATTTGAGGATCCCCTTGAAACCCTGCTTGCTTACCAGGGTGAATAAAACGCCGGCAATGATGATGCCCAGTGTCAAAAAGCCCTCGGCACTGAATCCATAGGAATTGCCCTCCAGGTGAACTTCCGCGAGCATGGATAAGGTCCGAAAGGCAGTGATAAAGGCAATGCCATAGATCGGGCTTAAAATGAAGATAAGTAAGAAAGTGCCGACCAGTGCGATGGTTATGTATATCGGGTCCATGGGTAACACCAGTCCTTTAACCTAAAGCCGATTGCTCGATAAATCTTGTTTACCGCGCCGGCTGTCATGTGTGTCTAAAGACACCTAATTGGTGAGTGGGCTGACCTACGCCAAGGTTAGCTACGCTGGATGGTCAAAGCATGATTGACAGCATCTATGAAGGGTACGGTTACCGCGTTGAGATCTACCGTGCTGATAATTTCCAGGGACCTCTGTCCCATTGTTTTTCTCAGGTCACTGCTGCTCGCGAGCTTTTTCAAAGCCTGAGCCAGAGCGCCGGCATCTCCAGCGGCAACGACCATTCCATTGCCGTCGACCAAGTCCGCAGAACCCATGGCGTCGGTGACGATGACCGGCAAGCCGTAGTGCATCGCTTCGTTAACGACAAGACCCCAGGTTTCCAAAAGTGATGGCAGGACGAATACATCAGACTCCTGGTACAGCGCGCTTTTTTCAGCACCGTCCACGTGCCCGGCAAAGGCAATGTTTTGGTGACCGGCGGCCATTGAGTGGAGCTTGTCCCGAATCTCACCATCTCCCGCAATTATCAATTTCGCAGCCGGGTCATTGAGTGATATGAAGGCTTCTACCAGGAGATCGATCCCTTTGCGATCGGACAAATAGGCAACCGTCAAAAATATCACCTTCCCACGTTCCGTTCTTTGCTCGGGTGTCCTGGACAACAGGCGGGTATCGAAGACCGCTTGTGGGCTCGGAAATATTTTGTCCTCGGCGACCCCCATGCCTCGAAGGTGCTCGGCTGCTTTCGAACTGCAGGCAACAAAGGCATCACACCTGCGGTAAAGGAATTTCAAATAGGCACGGAATGCGGCTCTCAAAAACCTTTTGAAAGGTCGATCGCGTTGCAGCCAATTTTCCAGCTCGAAGTATTCGGTCATCAGAACCAGGCGGCTTCCCGTGAGGTACCGGTAAAACATGAGGATCAGATTGGAAGGAATGGTTTCGGTGAACGTCTCGCCCGCGATTACCACCTCATATTTCCTTTTTGCGAGTTCCCGGCAGAGATTGAGTGGGATCTTTGCCTTCCCCATGCTGGGGCCCCGGCAGATAGAGTAATTGAAGGTCAACTCTTCCGAGGGAATTTCCCAACGCCGGGATTGGTCAGTCACCTTGACAAAGAATACTTTCAGGTCAAACCGCTGTGACAGTTCACGAAAAACAGGTAACCGATACGGCGCCATGATATTGTGAAGAAAAAGTACTTTTACGCCCGAAGCGTTTTGTTGATCGTCACCCAATAGAATATCTCCTGGCGCAGCATGTTCACTGGCTCCGTCTCGCGACGACAGCTATGCTTAAGTTACCGGCGCATCGGCCAGGCTGCAGTAGGCCTGCGCCATCTCACGTACTTTTGCGTCCCAGCTCAGCAGGGTTGCCCTCCGTAGCGCCCCCTCCGACAACTGCTCCACCTTTTCCGGATTTCTGAGCAGTTCCCCGAGCGCCTCCCTGAACCCGCGCACGCTGCTGTCCGGGTTAGCAAAGGGAATCTTGATGCCGCAGGAAGCGTCGACGGCAAGTGCCATACCACAGGCATCATGACAGATAACCGGCATCCCCCAGCCGAGTGCCTCCAGAATAACCATGGAAGCCGCTTCCCGGAAACTTGAATGAACCAGGACATCCGCTGCCGCCATGATCCCGGGGGCCTCATGATAGGGGATCTGGCCATGCCAGATAATGTTGGAAAGCGACAGCTTCCCGGCAAGAGCCTGCCAGCGCTGAGTCTCGGGCCCCTCCCCAAGGATGTGGAGTTCGAGCCGGTCTTTTCCGGGGAGCGAGGCAACTGCCTCCAGCAGTAGTGGCAAAGCCTTGCGCGCCTCGTGCCGGCCCGACCAGCAGAGTTTCAGAGGTCTCCTGCCGTCGTAGCGCCGGACCAGAGCGCCGCTTTGAGGCAAAGGCGAAGTGTCGATCATCGGGAAGGCCCTGCCGAGCGCCAGGGCGTTGATCACCCGCGCCTCGTCCCCCGTAATGGTCCAGACCCTTTGCGCCGCTCGTGCGGCTGACTTAAGCTGACGGGACACCCGCGTGCGCCACGCTATGTTGCAGGAGCGCACGGTTTCAAACAGAAGAGAGCCGGCCCCGCCCGAACGCGCGAATGCCCAGGGGACCCGGTACATCCCCCCCAGCGGCCCCCAGAAAAAGGGGAGTCCGGACTTCCAGAGGTATCCCGGCTTGAGGAAGCTGATGGGGGTCAACTGGTGCATGACATCAAAATTCTCCAGGCCCAAATCTCCAGCCCTCTGGTAGGCAACCTTGTGCCAGTGGTCCAACCCCAGATAATACAAAGGCTGCCACCCGATGCCCCGGGTCAGTTTCATCAGCATCCGATTCAGGCGCGCATAGCGAAGCGCAGCCGGCGGCTGTGCCACAAAGACGATTCTCAGGCCGGCAACCTCGCTAAAACGGCTGAAATAGCCTGCCACCTCTTCGCGGTAAGATTCTCCCTGCAGAGCGGGCCCGGCGGCGCAGAGCACGGTCACGTCATGATAGGCAGCCATCCGGGTGACGATGTTCCATCCGACGGCGCACTCCGAGCCACGTGCCGGAGAGAACTCGTGGGCTGAAATAAGAACCCTCAGTCGTTTTTCAGGTGCAGCATTATCCATGACCGGTTTCCGTTTGCTATTATTCCGGGGCGCAGCAGAGCATCACATCGTCGAGATTCAGGTGCTTCTCCCCGTCAGGGATGAATCCCTGCCAGTCGGCAAACACCTTAAATACCACCTGTCGTGCCTGCCGAGGTAGCCGGAGTTTTCCGTAATAGCGCCGGTACTCCCCGACGGGAGCGGTGTACGGGAAATCATCGACAGCCGCGACCTCCACCTTTTTGTTGTGCGCCGCATCGCGATACTGGAGTATGGGAATGACCCGGAACTCCCCGTCTTTTTTAAGCCAGAATTCCAGGTACCCCTGGCATCCAGCGGGCACACTCACCTGCTGCTCCAGATAAACCGAAGCCTCGGTCGGCTTCAGTTTTAGACGCCCAGCCTGTTTTCCACTGTGGCTATCCCTGGTCAGTTGCAGCGTCCCCACTGCGGACCAGGAATCAAGGGACTGGGACGGCTTCCCGGGAAAACGGGAAGCGCTCCGAGCCTCGAATCCAGGATTTTTGATCAGGTTAGGCCCCGGTGCCGCTCCCCTTCCGGTTTCAACCAGCAGCAGGCGGCGCTCCCCCTCCGAGTACCATTGACGGCACTCATCGGACCAGTAGCCGTCGTGTTCCATTTCCCGTCTGATCCCGACCATGCGCCCCCTGGCGTCCTTGATCTCACGGTCTGCTTCCAGCGCCCCCCCCTGGCGGGACCACTGTTCCGCCAGGTAAGAGGCGGTCAGGCCGCTTATGACCAGGTATTGCCGGTAGGTGTTCGCGGCAAAGCCCCTGATGCGCTCCCGATGCGCGCTCCCCTCAGGTAAGGCGTGAAGCGCCCTTTTCACCGCAAGGAGAGCCTGCTCGGTCTTAGCGAGCTGGTCCTGACAGGCGGCCAGTTCCTTTCCGGCCCCAATATCGCGCAGAGTAGCGGCAAAGAGGGTTGGGGCGCGCCAGCCGACCGGATTGTTGGCAAAAAATTCCGCCATAAAAGGGGCTGCTGCCGGGCCGAATGCGAGCCGGCAGGCCTTGAGCAGCAGATCTCCAGCCGCAGACTTGGGTTCCGCCGTGCCGCGGTACCACCCCCAGACATCAAGTGATTGGTCTCCCACCATCTCGCTTTTAACATGCAGACCGGCTCCGGTCAGGCTCGTCTTACCTCCGCTGTCCTCCCTGAGAAAAGCGCTCCCGGGAGCCGCGACATTCCACTCATACTCAGAGGCCACCAGTTGCATGACTTCCCCGTTGAAGGGGCCGATAGGCTCCATATGAACGATAACATCGGATTCCCTTCCCTCATAGAAGGCGCTCCTGGTGAAGGCAGGGAGGGTGGAGAAATACCTTCCCCATTGAAAGGCCAGGCCGTTTACCCAGTGCACCAAAGGTTGCCGGGTGTTGGCGATCCAGGAGTCCGCCTGATCCCGGTCCAGTTCGGCGACGACCAGGTGGACGTCATCGGGGATCAGGGCTGAGAGACTTCTCATCCAGGTTTTGTACTGCTCGTTGCCGGCCAGTTCGAAGTTGGCGTGATAGGGGTAGGCGACGAACTGCAGTTCGATTCCGGGGTTCACTCTCCGTATTTGCGCGGTAAAGCGGTTGATGACATTGGCGTCTGCGGCGGCCCGGTTGTTGCCGTAGCGCGTGCGGTCCTTTGCCCCTCTCTGGTCCCAGGCTTCCTCATAGCTATCGATGCAGTGGAAAAGGAGCGATCCCGCGCCGGTCTCGCTGGCGAATTGGGCAATATCCCGCGCCCGCTTTTGCAACAAGCGATCGTCACTCCAGGAGTAGTAGTTCCCGTCAAACAGCACGGTCTCCAGGTGGTCGACCCCGCCTTCCGGGGGAAGCGTCCCGACGGCCCAGTTCAGGGCAAAATTGATCAGTATGCAACGCTCCTTCGCGTAGGCATTGATTTTCCTCAGATAGACCCGCTCCTCGGGCGTGGGCAGATCGAAACCGTTCGCACCACCTTTGCCGGCTATGGTGGTGTAAATCCTGTTGAACTTGTAGCGGAAGGCCCAATCGACGTATTTCTTGAAGGCCTCGAACGATGACGGGAGCGGCCAGACCGGGAGCCCCCGGTTCTTGAAGTCAGGCCAGTCGGTAATCTGCACTTCCAGCGCATAGATCGTGGCGCCTTCCTTACCTATCAGCAGGCGAAAGGTACTCCCCGCGTGCAGCAGCCCCTGGGCTCCGGAGCCGACCAGAAAAGCGCATCTGGTCCGTTCCTTTTCCGAAGTGAATTGGATCGTGTACGCCTGCTCTCCCCTCGCGGCAATTTTGTTTCCGGCACGACGAACCCGGTCAGGAAGCTGTCCTGCGTCCATTTCCTGCAGGGTCGCAAGACGTATCTGGTTCCTGGTTGCCGTCTGGGCACCCGGGCCTCCGGCCGGTACCACAGGGAGCGCCTCCCCTCCCAGCTCTACGATCCGGTCGTTAATCTCCTTTGCGACAATGACGGCCTTAACGTCGCCCTTAGCGATGCGGATCTCTGCCAGAGCCCTTTTCCCGTCATGCAGCAAAAGCCTGGCACCGGTCGCCTGGACGGATTTGGGGGTGGGAAGGATATTTGCCGGAACCTGCGGCCCGCTCCCCTTTGCGGCTGGCGTGTGCAGTGCAATAATCAGCACCGTGAAAAATATCGCTGTTCGAGTAATCTGTCCCCTCCTGGCCGTGCGCCACAACCGGATGTAATTTCATGCCATGCGCCTTACCCGCTGGTAGAGGTCTTTTATGATTTTCACTCCTGCGGATTCCGTACAGACACGATAAAACACTTTGAAGGAATCCGGTCCCAGACAGGTGTACATCAGGAAGTCGCAAAGAAAGCGCGGGTTGCTGAAAACATGCCGCCTGTTCGCCCACAGGTATTGGTTAAATTCGCCGACTGCCCGGGAGATGTCAGCACTGTTTCTTCTCTCGGTGTTGAGAAGAGTCAGGCACACCGTGTCGGACAACAGGGCTTGAGCCCGTCTTTTCCAGGTATCGAGAGTCCTCACGCTCAGCCCGAGGGACAGAGCGTACTGGTAAACTCCATCGGTCAATGAATCAATATTCCTGATGTGCTCGGCGGGAAGAAACGTCATCGATATGGAGTTATCGTGCCTGCGCCAAACGGCCACGGGCACGTCAAGTAAGGACACGTCACCGTGCAGGTACAACCGCAGCATGGTCTCGGCGTCTTCGCTTATTATGTCACAGCGGTAAGCGTCTATGGCGCAAGCGAGATCCCTCTGGTAAAGAGTCGCATTGTGGGCAAACCTGATTTTCGGGAAGCGCAGGAAATACTGGTACCCGCTGATATCCTCCCTGGCAGGGCAAAGAGTCGTCTCCCGGTTTCCGTCCTTTATGACAAATCCGGCCTGCACGCAGACAAGTTTAGGGTTTGCCCCAATTTTAAGGACAGCGGAACTTATGAAACCGCTATCGATGAAATAGTCGTCCCCATCAAGATTGATCACCCAGTCCCCGGTCGCACACTCGTACAGCAGCTTCCGGTAATTGCCGTGTTTCCCGAGGTTGGACTCGTTTCGGAAAATTTTCAGTCTGCTGTCCTTCAGGTATGTCCCAATGATGAATGCCGTATCATCGGTGGAATTATCGTCGCAAACGACCACCTCAAGGTTGGGATAGTCCTGTTCCAGGCTGCTTTCAATCGCCTGGGCTATGAACGTGGCGTGGTTATACGCAGGTATCATAATGGAGACTTTTAACATGGGGCTCAGGGTACTTGCTGGGCCGGCTTGAGCCCACCCAGCAGAGATCTGATTTCCCTGAGGATACGCCAGCGGGAGAGCTGGCCGTGAACCAGGAAGAAGAACCCGGCGCTCACCAGCAGTTTGATCCAGAGGTCACCGGCGCCATACCGGTGCATGCCGCTTAGGGCAAAGAAATTGCTGAGAAGGTAAACGACAATCCCCGCGAAAATAGCAGTACGAAGCGAGGAAAAGACATCTCCGAATTTAAGACCGATCTCTTTTTTCAGGGCAGGGAAATAAACCAGGTATTGGGCGGCGTAGCTCACGGTAACCAGCGCCGCGACACCCTCAATGCCGAAACGCCGAAGCACGGGATACAGCAGCACAACCTGCAGGAGCGTCGCGAGGCAGTTGGCCTTTAACAGCAGTCCGGTATGACCAAGCGAGATTATGACACCGGCAACCGGCTCAAGAATGGTCCTGATCATTCCATACACGCATAAAATCCGGAAGGCCTGCAGCGCAGGAAGCCATTTATCGCTGCCGTCTCCGAGATACACGAGAAACTCCCTGGACGCTATGAACAGGCTCAGATTGGCCATAATTCCCAGCAACGCCACCATTTCCAGGGTCATCAGATATCCCCTTTTGATGCGAGCCCTGTCTTCCTGGATCCTGGCAAAGGTCGGGAAAAGAAGGGTCGAAATCACGCTCCAGCTTATGCCGGATATTACCGAACCCCAGGTAAAGGCCAGGGCGTAAAAACCCAGAGTCTTGGCGCCTTCCAAGCTGCCAATAACGAGGTTGTCCGTGTTGATCAGGGCAAAAGTTACCAGGCCGGAAAGCAAAAGGTTTCCACCGAACTGCAGATAGTGAAGAGCCTTCGCCCGGTCGAGGTGAAATCTGGGGCGCACGGGATGAAGCAGATTCAATATGACGACCGACATGACGCTGGCGCACACATTGGCAATGACGATGCTCCAGTAGGTAAAGCCATTGAGAACGAGAGCAATTGACACTGACGAAGTCATCAAGGCGGCTCCCATCTGGGCGAAACCAAGAAGCTTGTAATTCAGTTCGCGTGTCATAAGCGTCGTCGGCAAAAAAGACATGGTATTGATGATAAAACTAAGCGAGATCAGGCGAACCACGTTCACCACGGCTAGATTGTCGAAAAAATAGTTGGCCAGGGGCGCCACAATCAAGGATAGCATCAGCGCAAGGAAGCCGAGCAGCACCTTCATGGAAAAGCCGGTATACAGCGAGGAATCCGTCAGCTCCTTTTCCTGCACAACGGCGCTGTTGATCCCGAAATCGTTGAACTGCGAAAGGAAATTGATAAAAATCATGGCAAAGCCGATGACCCCGTAGTCATCCGGAGTCAGGTGACGAGCGAGGATGATGTTCGCCGCCGCCTGGAAGATGAAAGTGACGGCCTTGGTCACGGCATTATAGCCGATATTTTGATAGGTCTTTGCTTTCAAAGAAGCTGTCAACAGGTATCCCTTTACCTGGCTGAGGCTGAATCAGCCGGAGTGATTTCCACAACTCGGTGCGCAGACTGTCGGGGGGAACCAAGATGCAGGGTCCGGGAAGTTCCCGTGACCTTGAACGCCTGAGATAGAGCCATATCGCCGGCTGCTGCTGGCATGAGCTTATATCGTCAGCAAGATAGCACCCCATCATAGCGATGCCGTTTCATTCAGGTAACAATTGCATTGCAGCATGTTGATCAAACGGTCGAGCAAGATGCCGCCTGCAGCCGGCGGCATCTTGCATCCCTCCCGTGCGATTGCAGGCAATTTAACCTCAAAGTTAAGTGAGGAAAACCTCCCTGTAACATGACCATGCCATACTGATTGAAGGATCACCTGCCGCGGCGGAACCGGCCGGATGGGCAGGACCAAAGGAGTAAGCCTGTTATGAAATATGAATATTCCGACCACTACCGCGCGCATTGCACCAAGGTGAGCGTCATCAGGCGGGCAGTGGTCTCTGACGAGAACATGGGAGAGATCCTCGGGGTGACCGCTTTCGAGCAGCATCCCCAGATCAACCAGGGGGACGTCGTCAGTGTGCTGTTTTTCCACAACAGGGCGCTCAGGACTTCCGGCACGGTAACAATCTGGCACAACAAGGACCACGCCGCGATAAAGACCTACTCGGCAAGCCTGGCCGGCGAGTGGATCGAGCCGCTCCGGGTGATCGTTTCCGAGGGGGTCGAGGAAGGCTGGACCATGAACGGGCAGCTGGTGACCGGAAGGCTCGCCATGGACATCTGCGGCGTCCAGGGGATCTACAGCTGCGGGGAGTTTTACCGCGAGTGCCAGAACAGCCTCCCGGTCGCGGTTTAAGGCAAAGCCCGCTGCGCAAGCGCGATGGCGCAGCGAGTGCGGCGCCGGATCGGACCGATCGGTCGGATCCGGCCGATCCGTGGGATCGGACGCGCGCCGCACGTGCTACGCCTGCGCGACTTAACGCCGGCGCCGCCGCTTCTTCAGCTCCCCAGCATTTTCCTGATCTCGTCCTTGCTGCGCGCCCCCCTCAAGAGCTTGCCGCTGGCAAAGGAGAGGGTCGGCGTCACGGCGATGCCGAGCTTCGACCCGATGCTCTTCAGCTCCGCCCCCGCCCCGCTGGCACAGCTCAGCCGGGGGAGCTCCTTTCCGCCGTAACTTCTTTCCAAGAGCTCCAGCGCCTTACCCTGATCGGTCCTCGCGGCGCAGACGATGGACTCCGTCTTCCAGAGCGCGTCGGGGTGAATGTCCAGCGGGATCAGCAGGATGTAAACCTTCAGCTCCGGCTCCTCCCGGATCAGTTCCCGGACCGTCTGGTCCAGGGTGGCGCAGTAAGGGCAGTCAGGGTCGGAGAAGAGATAGAGCACCTTTTTCCCCTTGGGGTTCCCGGCGATGACGGCGTGCTCCAGCGGGATGTCGGCGGGGTTGAGGGTGGCGGCGTCCTCCACGCTTTGGCGCGTCAGGTCGCGCTTGTTCCTGATGTCGATGAGCGACCCCGCCACCAGGTAGTTCTTGGAGAAATCGAGGTAGGCGACGTGGACCTGGCCCTCCTTTCTGAGGGTGATCTGGTAGAGGCTGCGCGCCGGCGCGGGAGCGACGTCCTCGACCGTAAGCGTCGGGTCGATGTTCTTGAAGATATCCTTCACCTCGTCGAGTGTCACCTTGTGGCAGGCGGTGCAGTCGCCGGAGCACCCCTCCGCCCCCTTGCCAAAGCCGAAGGCGGGTGCGGCCAGGGTCAAAAGAACCAGCAACAGAAGCAGTATTCTCATGGGTCAAGCTCCTTTGGAAACGGACAGTCGCGGCTCGCAGGATCGCCTTGGCTCGCCCGCTCCCCATTAGTGTTCCTACTCGTTCAATAGAATTTCGATCTTGGCCGCGGCACGCAGCCTGCGCAAGACGGGCGCCAGGGCCGCCAGTTCCTTTTCCTTTTTCAGCTGGGCGAGTATTTTACCCCTCACCCTCTCGAGCGGCAGCGCCGCCGCCGGACGCAGTTCGGTCAGTTTCAAAAGGTGCAGGCCGTAGCGGTCCTCCACAACCCCGCTCACCTCGCCGACCTTCAGCCCGCGCGCCGCCTCCTCCACCGTCTTTCCGAGTTGCCCGGCCAGGAAATATCCCAGGTCCCCACCGCTTTTCGCGCTGTAGCAATCGGAGGCCTCGCGCGCCAGTGCTGCGAACTCCTCCCCACCGGAGATTCTTCTCTGCAAGGCGAGTATCTTGAGGCGTGCCTGTTCTTTCCCGGCAGCGTCCCAGGCGGGATCGCTCTTGACCAGGATATGGGAAAGCCTCAGGCGCAACGGTTCACGGTACTGGTCCTGGTGCTCCTGGTAGTAGGCGCCCACCTCGGCCCCGGAGACGGCGGCGGCTTTGGCGAAGTTCTCTTCCAGGTATTTCTCCACCACCATGCCGCGCTCGAGCTGCACCCCCAGCGCCTCGGGGCTGAGCCCCATGGAGTCCAGGGCTCGCTCCAGCGCGGCGTCGCCGCTCAGCCTGCCGTTGAGCTCAACCAGCTTGGCCTCGACCTCGTCCGCGGAGACCCTGATCCCCTGCCGCAGCGCATCCTGGTACAAAAGTTCACGCACGATCAGGTTTTCCAGCACCTGCTTGCGGCTCACGGGGCCCGCCGCAACCTTGCTCCTGAGGTTCATGCGCTCGACACGCTTCAATTCCTGGTCGAACGCCTCGCCGCTAATAAGCGCCCCGTTAACGGTGGCGGCCCGCCTCCCGGAATCCGGGTCGGCGGCGCCGGCCGCCCGGCAGACCGGTAGGGCACAAGTGAAAGCGGTGCACAAAAAAACAGCTACGGAAAGTGACCAGCGCATACGAACGGCTCCCGGTTAGAACTTGGCGTTGATGTTGACGTGCAGCACATCGATGGAAAGCGGTGGCCCGGAGATTTCGTCCGCGGTGAACCACCTGGTGGAAAGCCAGACATCCTTGGCGAGCCCCAGGTCGAAACCGGCGATCCATCCCTTGGCATTGGTGCCGCCCAGGTGGAAGTCCGAGTCGGTGAAGGCGTCCATGACCGCATCGGACTCCAGATACTTGTAGGCGAATACCCCCTTCCAGTCCCAGAGGTCCTGCACGGCAGGATAGCCGATGCTGAACCCGGCCTGGAACCCCTCGGTCTCCTTTTTCACCGAACTGCCTGCACGAGCGCTGACGGCTGCACGGTTGAATCCGAGGTTGTTCACGTAATCGGCGTTAAAGACGACGTGCACCGGCTGCCAGTAGCCGAGATCGAGCGCAGCGGTGAGGTTCAGCTCCTGGAAGGCGGAGGCGTAGGCGGTCTTGATCGCCGAACTGGGATCGATGTCCATCAGCGTGTTCCCCTTCTGCTGGAAGGCAGGTGCGCTCCAGTCCGTGAGCCCCGGCTGGGCGGGGTCGTTCACCCTACCGACCGTGTCCATGAAGTCGTAGTAGCCGACCGCCAGCTTGGCGCTCAGCCCTTCTGAGCTGCCGTACTGCACCCCGGCCTGGGAGCCGAAGAGCCACTTGTCGTGCTGGGAGAGTTCCACCTCCTGGACCGGGAAGATGCCGGTGGTGAAAAAGAGCCCCAGGTTGTTGGTGAGCTGGGGACGGTACTGCACGGCGACTCCATCGAAGTTGACATCCGGGTCCCAGACCAGGTCCGTGCTGAACCAGGGGCTGGGGAAGCGGCCGCCCCAAACAAAGAGGGAGGGATCGGGGCTCCAGCGCAGGAACGCCTTGTCCAGGGCCAGGGCCTTTTTGTTGAAGGAATCACCCAGGGTCGCGTTGGTGGAAACCGGGCTGCCGGAGGCGCGGTTGGTGTCGGTCGCAAGCCCGATGCCGACCAGGAAGTCGTCTCCCACCTTGGCGTCGACTCCGAGGCGGGCGCGCAGCTTCAAGGCCTG
>Ga0209123_1002626_pt1 | contig 14752 bp, 15 predicted proteins | sample BarGraIncu00431A_FD_184500 | JGI IMG/M metagenome (GOLD analysis project Ga0209123, IMG submission 184500) | Arctic peat soil microbial communities from Barrow, Alaska, USA - Barrow Graham LP Incubations 004-31A (SPAdes) (version 2) | ecosystem: Environmental > Terrestrial > Soil > Wetlands >...
CATGTTGATCAGATGAGGGAGAAGGACCTTATTACAGGAGCAGTCGCCATGCGGTATAAAATTACGGAGGATGCTTGGCGCAATATCCAGCTTGGCGAATCAGGTACCGCTACTTGGATTGATTATCTTGGTAACAAGGTAATCGGGGCTTATTTGGGTATGCCTGAGCGGAACTGGACGATTATTGGCAAAATCAACGAAGAAGAAGTGCTTGCTCCTGTTCTCACCCAGTTAACTCGGATGGCAGGTGGCACCATTATGTTGGTTATATTGATTATTCCGTTAGCCACTCTATTAACCAATCGGATAAAGAGTCCGATCGACTGGTTGATTAGACAATCCAATCTTGTAGCGACACAAAACTATGATTTGGTTGGACAAGACCGGAGTCTAGAAAATATTCCTTACGAGCTGGGTAATCTTTGCGAAACATTTGTCAAAATGAGCAGTAAAATTGAAAATACCGTTACTCTTCTGAAAGAAAATGAAACTAAATTAGCGAGTCAAGTATTGGAGATACAGGACATCAACGCGTCTTTAGAAGAGGAGGTTAGTGATCGCCTGGCAGCACAGGAAGCCCTACGGCAACTGAATGCCGCACTGGAGCATACAGTGCAGGAGCGGACATTAACGCTGCAGAGAATTAATTCCATATTAGAAACGGAAATTAGCGAACGGCAAGTGATTCAAGAGGCATTGTTTGAAAGCCGAAATGAGCTTCTAATCCACGAGCAACAACTTGAAAAGTACGCTGATGAAGTAGAGGCAACCAATAAGGAACTTAAGTCTTTTGCGAACATTATCGCTCACGATTTTCGCTCCCCGATGGTTAATTTAAAAGGCTTTTCTCAAGAACTGGGGTTTTCTTTGTCTGAACTTAAAGAACTCCTTCGAAATGAGAGGGTATTTCTGCCGGAAGCAATTAAAGCTAAGATGGACGAATTACTGGATAAAGACGTGCCAGATGCGCAGCAGTATATCAACTCAGCTGTCGATAGGCTGAGCAGAATGGTTGATGTGCTTTTAAATTTGGCTCGTTTGGGGCGGCGGGAGATGAAATATACAGAAATAGATGTCGGTCAGCTTACCAATAACATTTTAAGCTCTTTTAATCATCAGATTGAGCAAAGAGGTATTCAAGTGGAAATTGGATTGTTGCCAGTCATCGAAACGGATGAAATGGCCATGGAGCAAATCATCGGTAATCTTTTGGATAATGCCATAAAATTCCTGGAGCCTGGTCGGCCTGGTGAAATCAGTATATCCTATAGGGATAATGATGCTGAATATATTTTTAGTATCAAGGATAATGGGCGCGGCATTGCTTTAACAGATTTTGATAAAATATTTGAAGTTTTCCGGCGAGCGGGCAATCAAAACGTGCCCGGTGAAGGCATGGGATTGGCCTATGTGAGAACGCTAGTCCGGCAAATTGGTGGTAAAGTATGGTGTGAATCGGAAATTACAGTCGGGACCAAGATGATCTTTACAGTGCCCAAAGTACAGTCGCCGGGAGGTCTCAGTTCATTGATTTGAAAAAAGCCTGTTGTAGATGAAGAAACTATACTAAATATACTTTTAAATGCCCCTGTAAAATACGGGGGCATTTTGCATTTTGGCTCATTTATTGGAAGTAGGCAGTGTATTTGCCCGTACCGTAATCAAGCACGGTGGATAAGAGGGAGTTTTTCCATATCTATTTGGCAAGTCAAGTTTTAAGGGGTTTGCCCCTTTTGTATACTCGTGATCCATTTGTTCGCAATTACACGATTTGTACGTTTTCGTTATACCTAAAGGCGCAATACGGGCAATCTGTAAATAATTATACTTGGAATTGGGGGATCTTAGGTTGGCACGATTATTGCATTTAATAAGATTATAAATCATAAAAGAAAATCCCCGATTAATCAGAATTATTTCATTTTGAGAATGAATCTAAATGTGCAAGAACCTTAGCGGTAACGGAGACTAAAACGACGTACAAAGGGATGGGGTGCTAGGTTATGATGCGTAATGGTACTTTATTTTCACTTGATAAGATATATCCAACCTCCATTAATAATCTATTTTGCACGATGCTCAGTCATTGCAAAGAAAGGTTAAATTCTCTGTTTCTCTCTAAAATAATTGATTTGGAAAGTATTAATTCTACCCATATTATTACAAGATTTGACAGAAAAAAGCGATGCTTATATGTAAATAAAATTATTAAAGATTATACAGGACTGCCAGCTTCCTTTTACATAGGAAAAACTAACGATGACCTGGCTTTCGATGAGAAAATACGTACTCTATGGAACGAAGCAATCGACAAAGTGTTCGCGATCGGATTTCCAGTCGGCATAGAATTTTTATATGAAGGCCCTAGGGGTACATACTCATTTCAATCGACCATTATCCCCGAACAAAAAAGTACTGGTCATTTTCATACGGTTATAGGTATCATCAGACTGACTGAAAATAACGATAATATCTCTATTTTAATGTCAGACCAGTATCAGAAAAAAGTCTGCATTACTAAACATTGCAATTGATAAGTGGAATAGTTAGAAGGAGGTTATGATGAATAAATCAACAGAAATAACCAATATTAAATATTGTATTCTCCCTAGAAAAATTATACTTTCCCACAAGCGAGGCAATTTATTGCAGAAATGTACAGACGTTTTAACGTCATGGTCCCTATTTAGAAGATGCAAATAAGTATTTTCAAATACAAAGTGTTGTTTGTCTTTGAAATAGAAAATGCTCTTTTGGAATTCAGCAATAAAGGCTGGGATGTGGCCAGGCTGCCCTTGCAGCAATTGAACTAAACAATATAAATTCATACTTTTCATTGTAAAGCAGAGGATTTGATTGTAAAATAAAATTATTAGTTAGTTGCATGTAATGGTAATTGCTGGGGGAGGATATTGAATGAATGAAGTTTTGAAAAATATTCTAACACGTAGAAGTATCAGAGCCTATACAAAGGAACAAATAGTAGAAACAGAGTTGGAGGCCATTATTGAAGCGGCTAAATATGCACCAAGTGGTGGTAATTCTCAGTCCTGGCATTTTACCATTGTACAAAATATAGAGAAGCTTCAACTGCTCAACACAGGTGTTCGTCATTCCTTTAAAAATTTGATACTCGATGACACAACATATCGTTCGAAGAGAACAGGAAAAAAAGCAGCAGAAAATAGCAATTACAACTTTTATTACCACGCTCCCACCTTGATTATTGTGTCTAACGATCGAGACTATTCAAATGCAATGGCTGATTCTTCAGTAGCTCTGCAAAATATTTTTTTAGCAGCGCATTCGCTACATATAGGTTCATGCTGGATCAACCAATTAACTTGGTTTGGGGATGAACCGGCAATACGTGAAGTGTTAACTACATTTGGCATTCCGGAAAATTATAAGGTATGTGGTGCAGCTGCTCTGGGATACGTATTAGGCAATCAGCCCAAAGCAGCCCCACGTAAAGAAGGTACTGTAAGTGTCATAAAATGATGCTCATAAGAAAATCAGATGTACCATTAATAGGGGAAAGTGGTCTTTGTTGTAGGGACAAAGACCACTTTGATTTACCTATTTGTTATTGAATCATAAAAAAAATACTGATCATGCCAATTCAAATTATCTTGAAAAAGCTAAAGCAGCCATCAATAAAAACAGAGGGTGAATAATTGTTAATAAGGATAGCTAAGACATACTCTATATCCTGAACATAAATTCTAATAGGAAATCTTATTCTTTTATCAAGGGAATGAAATAGAGAAAAAGTAACGGGCGGTAGGTGTCATTAAGTATATGCAAATATTGATCAATATACTAATTTTAAGCGTAACAGAGATCACTTATTTATTAGGAATAGTAATAGCTGTAGGTTTCTTACTTGGTTGGATTGAATCTGCTTCCAACAGGTGGGCATATCAAGCCTTAGGTAAACCAGGTATCCTGTTAACAGCATGTATAGGGACACCAATACACGAAATTGGTCATGCTCTAATGTGCCTACTCTTTGGGCATAAAATTATCTCAATAAAATTCTTTGATATCAATCCCAACAGTTCATCCTTGGGATATGTAAATCATAGTTATAACAAACATAATCTATATCAAATAATTGGGAACTTTTTTATAAGCTTAGGGCCGATATTTAGTGGAACAGCAGCCATATTATTCTTCATGTACATGCTAGAGCCTAACACCTTCAAAACATTGGAAAAGTACGTAATATCTGCACCTGTGGAGAGCAATAGTATAGTAGACTTTATACAATGGGCGGTTCACTCCATAATGATTGTATATATAGGAATAGCAAATAGCGGCAATACTGGATCTCCAAGTTTCTGGATATTTTTATTGCTGGCGATATGTATAGCATCACACATTGCATTAAGCAAGGCGGATATAAAAAATGCAATATCAGGGCTGGTAGTCACTTTAGTCTTGATTATAGTATTTAATATAGGGGCATCATTATACGGAATTGAAACACTAAAATATGTGTTGATAGTTGCCAAGTATAATATATACCTGGTATCGGTGTTATCTGTTTCCATCGCTTTTTCCCTAGTAACAGCTGTAATAATGGGGATTTTTTCCACAGTAAAGAAATTAATTATGAATTAATCGTTAATAATTAAATAGGATTCAATGGAGTCAGTATACAATTACATACTATATCACCAATTAGTGCGTACTTGCTAATTAACATATTAGTATCTATTATATATAATATAGAAGATGTCTGCCCAGTACAAATAAAAACTGAGGGAGAATTAAACATGGAGGTTGTTGCATGGATAAGATAAAGTTAGGTCAGACTAATTTAATGGTGAGTAGAAGTGGAATACGATTCAATTTCCCTTAAATTCGCTGTCAACAGATGAGGATCTAAAACTTATTGATGTATGCAAGAAAAAAAATATTGGCGTTATTGCGATGAAGGGTTTATCAGGTGGATTAATTACTAATGCTGCAACTGCGTTCACATTTTTACGCCAATTTGATAATGTGGTGCCGATTTGGGGAATTCAGAGAATGAGTGAGTTGGATGAATTTATAATGCTGGAAAAGAATCCGCCAGTGTTGGATGAGACCATGTGGGGAATTATTCGAAAAGATAGAGCCGAACTGGCAGGTGATTTTTGCCGTGGCTGCGGATACTGCATGCCATGCTCAGCAGGAATAGAAATACCGACGCAAGCAAGAATATCTCTACTTTTAAAACGAGCACCCTATCAACTTTTTTTGGAAGACGGTTTTAAGGGGAAAATGAATTTGATCAATCATTGCATAGAGTGTGGCCACTGTAAAAAAGAATGTCCTTATGGGCTTGATACGCCAAATCTTTTAAAGCGGGAACTGAAAAAATATTATGAATTTTATGAAGCACATAAAAGTGTGTAATCAGTAGCAATCTTTGGCACATAAACCTGTGGATTTTTAAATTTAATAAATGGAGTGATACAAAATGACCAAAAAAATTGTGAAGAATCTAGCTCGTTTACCATTGTCAGTACCAACAGTACTCGTAACCGTACAAACAGCAGATGAAAATCCTAATATCATTACAATCGCATGGACTGGTATTTTATGCTCTAATCCTCCCACAGTTTACATAGGAGTACAACCCATACGATATTCTCATGCAATGTTGAAAGAATCTATGGAATATGTTATAAACATACCGTCTGATCATTTAGCAAAGATAACTGATTACTGCGGAATTGTATCGGGTAAGGTGATAAATAAATTTGAGAAAACTGGTTTAACGCCAATACCGGCAAGTTTCGTAAAAGCTCCTCTAATAAAAGAGTGTGCAGTTAATTTAGAGTGTAAAGTGAAAAATATTTTAAATTTGGGGAGTCATGACGTATTTATTGCAGAGGTTGTCGCAGTACATTACGATGAAGAGGTTCTTAATGAGAATGGTATTCCTGTTATAGAAAAAATAAAACCGTACAGCTTTTGTCTTGGAGAGTATCACTCAATGGGAGATCAGCTAGGCTCTATGGGCTTTAGCGGAAAACTGACAAAGGACTGAGTGAGTCTAGTGGGCCCTAGAATGGCTTAAAGCCACTGGCAACAGACATAACTGTAGTGCTTGTAAGTGAGAGTTGCGGATATTAATGATAAATATGGGGGGTGATTGTCGGTTCTGATGAGTACAATGTATCTCAAATTCCTCGATCAATGAATACAAGAAAAGGAGTGATAAACAATGAATATTTATGATTTTTCAATTAGATCAATTCATGGTAAAGAAGTTTCATTCACAGATTACAAAGGCAAGGTTTTGCTCATCGTAAATACGGCGAGTAAATGCGGATTTACTCCTCAATATGAAGAATTGCAGGAACTTTATCAAACCTATCAGCAACAAGGACTGGAAATTTTAGGATTTCCCAGCAATCAATTTGCAGGACAAGAACCAGGAAGTAATTTAGAAGTGCAAAACTTTTGCCAAATAAATTATGGAGTGAAATTTCCTCTCTTTGAGAAAATGGATGTCCGAGGGGACAATGCCCATCCGTTGTTTAAGTATTTGACTGAAAAAATGCCATTTAAAGGTTTTGATAGAAATCATCCTATTGCTGAAAAGTTACAAGGTGTTTTGCAAGAAAAGTTTCCGGAGTTTCTGGAGGGCAATGATATAAAGTGGAACTTTACCAAGTTTCTTATTGATAGAGAAGGAAATGTGGCAGCTCGCTATGAACCAACGACGGCTCCTTTGTCGATGAAAACAGAGATTGAAAAGTTGCTAAAATTGGGAAATTAAGAAGCGGTCGTGTTTAAAATATCAGGTTATAGTATTGTTTGAAAAATTAAACTAAAGGAGTGTTATATAATGAATGAAATTCTCAAATTTTTGACAGACAACCCTATTTTTTATATTGCTACCGTTGATGGCAATATTCCCAAGGTGCGTCCCTTCGGTTTTGTTATGGATTTTGAGGGCAAATTATATTTTGGCACCAACAATCAGAAACCGGTATACAAGCAACTGAAAGCAAATCCACATTTTGAAGTAAGCACAACTTCAAAAACAGGTGAGTGGTTACGTCTAAAAGGCAAGGCTGTATTTAATACCAATCAGAAAACTAAGCAAGCGGCTTTGGATGCCATGCCTAGGCTGAGTCAGATGTATAGTGTTGACGATTCTATTTTTGAGGTCTTTTATATTGAAGAAGCGGAAGCAACTTTTAATGAGATGAAAGGCTCCTCTAGAACAATTAAACTGTGATAATTCAATAGAAAGACTGATAATTTAACGAAATAGTCGTTCCAGCAACTTGTCAGTCACAATCTTTTTTAGAGCCTCCTGGGAAGTCGGTACCTGCTGATAATTCATCTTCTCTAATGCGTCACGGGTCAACTTCTCAGGATAAAAGGTTCCTAATGAAGTATAAATAGCAATACCCGAAACATTTGTTACTACGCCACGCTTGACGAATTGCCCAGTCAAGGTTTGAAATGATAGACCATATGCTTTGCCACCGTGGATGACAAAGTCTCCCCGAGTAACAGCTGTGGCGCCCTGGCCAGTTACATGGCCTGTAAAGTCCAGTGGCCCATGGACATCTTTATCTGTCAGTTGGGAGCTATCCATTCCTTGTCCATTCACATCCAACTCATAGCTGCCTTCATCAGTGAGTAGATCACCCTTTATAAATAAGGTTCCTGAATGGGCTGATCCTTGAACTTGCTGTAACGTAAGACGTCCAGTAGTGTGTTGAAACTCCCCCGTTATTGTGTTTACGTTCATATCGCTTACAGTCATCTGAGGCAGTGTAAAACTCCCGGAAACTACCGGCTCGGCTAATGGCCCATTAATGTGTACCTGGAGAGCAAGTGGCCCTTGGGCCACAATTGCACTGCTCAAGGCCGCAGGATCGACATTTGGCACTGACAAGGTAAAGTCAACGGTCTCTTTGCCAGTTCCTGAGAATATTTTTCCGTGACCTTGAGTCTGTTGCCCAGCAATTAATAGGGATAAATCTTGAAATTCCAGACCTGTTTGATCTCCGCTAAACGTGCCCTTTCCTTCCCGGATGGGTATCGTTCCCTGAAGGTTTAACCCCTGGAATTCCCCTTTGACCTGGTAATGTAACTTGTTTTGTTCATCATTTTTCGCAATTATTTGCAAGTTTTTTAAAATGCCACTTTCTAATCGTAATTTCGAGGTAGGGGCTACCAAATTACCAAAGTTGAGTAGGTCGCATTCATCAGTTCCTATTGCTAACGTGAAGGGACGATCTTTTTCCCAGTTTCCCTTAAGGGTTAAAAGTGCTTGATTGCTTTTCCCTTTGAGATCAATGACTAGATTAGGGGAGGCTTGAAAGTCAAAAAAACCATTTACGTCCTCCAGTACCTGTGAGAAGAGGGACGTTTTATAATGAACCTTCCCGTGTATCATTTGTATCTTACCGCGGAATTTGATGGAATCATTATTATCTTTCAGCAGTCCATCCCAGTTGCTATAACCATTTATATCTTCTAGCCATACCTCGGCACCTTCAATATCCACCGTTTCAATACGTGACAAGTCAAGTTTTCCGTCAGACAGATTAGACAGTTGATAGCGAGTGCTCACGTTAGAACTTTGAGCTACAAGTGTTCCTTTTTCATCAAAAAGTGAAACACCTCGAAATTTTACCCAACCCAGTAAGGACAGGTCGATGGCTTCTACTTGAAGTCGTCCATTTAATTGTTCATTCATTTTTTGCATTAAATTATCTTGTAGCGCCCGCTCTGCTTTAGCCGCAAAAATATTCCAAGAAAATCCCATTACTATTAGTAATACAATTGGAATAAACAAAAATTTCTTAAATTGTAACAGCAATCTTCTCATTGTGCACCTTCCGCTTGTAAAATCTCATTCATATATGTAATATCATATTCTAGATTAGGAATAAGAAGCCCTGCTGTATTTTATTGGATATTTTGAATAACGCCTTTTCGCGATGGATCATTCGCTATTTAAATTGTCAATAAAATAAGCCTATAGTAATAAAATAGACAGCCATTATAGGCTGCCTAGCAAACAAACGTATTGACTCAAACTTAAATAAAATATAGCTTGATAGTTAAAGTATTAGCGTAATGCTGGTACTTTTTTTGTACATACTAAATATGAATGTGCCATGTAGAAGAAAAGGAGATATGATGACAGAGAGAAAAGCAATAATAGCAACAGGCTGGAACTTAGACAACAGTTATGCCCGTCTGCCCAAATCATTTTTTACTAGCCAGAGGCCAACCGCTGTACGCTCACCGAAGCTGATCATTCTCAATGATCCGTTGGCAACATCCCTGGGACTCAATGTCCAGGCGCTGCAGAGTAACGATGGTGTAGCAGTGCTTGCTGGCAACCGGATTCCTGAAGGTGCTTTGCCTCTTGCTCAAGCTTACGCGGGGCATCAATTTGGCAATTTTGCCTTGTTAGGAGACGGCCGGGCTTTGCTAATTGGCGAGCAGATCACTCCCCAGGGCGCGCGGTTTGATATTGGACTCAAGGGTTCAGGTAGGACGGCATACTCTCGCGGGGGCGATGGCCGGGCGGCACTTGGACCCATGCTGCGGGAATACATCATCAGCGAAGCAATGCATGCTCTTGGTATTGCTACCACCCGTAGCTTAGCGGTAGTGACAACCGGTGAGTCAGTAATCCGGGAAACCGACCAACCAGGTGCAATTTTGACTCGCGTGGCTGCTAGTCATCTGCGTGTTGGCACCTTTCAATATATTTCAGAATGGGGCACGGCTCAGGAGCTCCAGATCCTGGCTGATTATACATTAGAGCGACATTTTCCAGGCGTTGACGCTGCTCCGAACCACTATCTTTTCCTGCTTCAGGAAGTGATCAAGCGTCAAGCTGTACTGATTGCCAAATGGCAACTGGTTGGTTTTATTCACGGGGTGATGAACACCGACAACATGGCCCTTAGTGGAGAAACCATTGATTATGGTCCTTGCGCTTTCATGGATACCTATGATCCGGCAACGGTATTCAGTTCCATTGACATCCACGGCCGCTATGCCTATGGCAATCAGCCGCATATTGCCGGGTGGAATCTAACGCGATTTGCTGAAACGCTATTGCCGCTGCTGCATGTCAATCAGGCACAGGCTGTAAAATTGGCCCAGCATGCTATTTCAGATTTTACTGAGTTGTATCACTCTCATTGGCTCGCGGGAATGAGAGGGAAATTGGGAATGTTTGGGGAAGAAATAGAGGATGAATCTCTCATTGAGAGTCTTCTCAGTATGATGCAGAAGTATCGTGCGGACTATACCAATACCTTTCGCGCATTAACTTTTGATAGTCGGTCGGATACGGTCCTGTTTGGCAGTGCAGAATTTGCTCGGTGGCATGAGCTGTGGCAGGCGAGACTAGGCAGGCAACAAGAATCTAAAGCCGCCTCCCAGCAGTTGATGCAAAGCTGTAATCCAGGGGTAATTCCCCGCAACCACCAGGTAGAAACTGCACTAGAAGCCGCAGTGCAGCAAGGCGATTACAGTGTAATGGAGCGGCTTCTTCATGTTCTATCAAGCCCCTATGCCCACTCCTCCAAACAGGCTGATTACTCAACACTGCCGCCACTATCAATCCGTCCTTATCGAACCTTTTGCGGTACCTGATCTAAAAGAGCAGTGTCATGTTGATAAATATTGCTAAATAATCTTGAACCAGCATTGTAGAATGCTGGTTTTTTCGTTTTTTGCAGATATTCTAAAGATTGATAATTATCTTGCGTATCATGGAGGAATTTTCATGTTTTACTATTGATTGCTCCCCTTAGAACTTACGAACAATTGTCCTTTTGAATCAATCACTGCATACATGACATTAGAGGGGCTGTTGATATTCCGTTTAGTTAATTGTGTGTTTAGCCAGGTATGAGTGAGATTTTGTTTATCTAAATTTTCTTCAATGATCTGTCCATCCATAATTAATTCCACAGGAAATGTGGCGTTCGGCAGATGAATATTCATATCGCTTTTGGTTAGAGGTTGAAAATCAGGTTTTAATATAACGCTCAGTTGCCCTGTTGGTTCGATAGTAGCATACTGTACTTCACTAATGTCGAAAACATCTTTTTCCCGCAATTGGGAATTGAGTTCATCTAAATCATATCTCATAGCTTTCATATTTTTTTTGATGATACATCCGTTTTCAATGACAACGGTGGGTGATCCTTCAATGAGTTTGCGCAGGGGACGGCTTTTGATAGTAATAAGCGACAGTAGATAGGTGAGTAGCACAAAAAGTACAAGGTCATAGTAATGACTCCAGAATTTATCAGGATCAGATGCAGACAGATTTCCGGCAATGGCACCGATTGTAAGGCCACTGATATATTCATAGAATGTTAATTGCCCAATTTGAGTTTTGCCGAGAATACGCGTAAAAACAAGCAAACTAGCAAAAATAAGCAATACCTGCCAAGTACTACGAAAAAAATCAGTGAATTCCATATATACACACCTCTTCAATTCCAATATAGGTTATTTTACTGAATTCTATATGCTATTAGGTTTAACAAATAATAGTCAAGATATTATGGATTATGATATTAGTTTTTTGACGACTTTAGAAAAGATAATACTCTCTTGCTTTTAAGTAGGGGTAACTACGGCTACCAACCGCTCTGAGGTCTAATAGATTAGCTTCATTTCCACCTAAAAATGGGTATACTTGAGGTCTCTGAAAAAGTATTATATTTTAAAGTGCAAACAAAATTCAGGGTACTGAAGTGTATACGCAGATGAAAAAAGATTGTTACAGCCCAATTGGGGGCATAACAATCTTTTTCTTTCGTATGATTTTTGAAGAATGGACTTTTTCAGTGCCCTCAACGACATCAGGTAAACCAACAATGTTGGCGTATAGAAAAACAGGCTGATACCCTATGACAAGAGGGATAAAAATATGCATGCATTTTGGGAACAATGTTATCAATTCTTTATTATATGAGTATGATATCCAATCTTAAAAGGTTGTCATTAAAACAAGCATCATATTTAAGTCTTATGCCGCGGAAATTGCATTAAGTAACAATCGTATTCAGTCAGAATCCCACGCTAAGTAGGCATAATTACTTTGTGAAAGTTTATGTATTAAGGTTGCAAACAATGCAAACCTACTATAACTAAAGTCCCCATACCCACAGTGAGTACGAAATTATGATACCTCCAGGCTAAAAAGATGGTTGCGATTCCCGCTAATAAATAGTGGTTTTCGATGGACAAATCAAACTGTCCTTTTGGTACAAACATAGCTGGTGCAATGAGTGCAGTAAATACCGCAGTTGGAGTGTGCTTTAGCCATTTCTCAAGATATAGAGGCACACCCGTGTTACTAAATACGGAGATTGAGATAAACCGGGTAAATATGGCTGAGATTGCCATACCTATGATGAGAATTACGAATTCAGCCCTCATGTTTAAGTCTCCCTTCCAAATAAACACCGGTTAGCGTTGCGGTGATGCTGGCAAGAATAATATACCACTTTCCCCCCAGATAAGTAGCGGCCAACACCGCGGTTATAGCCGCTACAATACTTACATATAGAACTGTTTGATCGCGTAATTTGGGGATTAGGATTGCAATAAACACTGCAGTTAAAGTGAAGTCCAGCCCCCACGATAACGGATTGGAAATGTAGCGTCCGGCAAATGTGCCGAGGAGATTGGATGTTATCCAAAAAAAATATTGTATCATACTAGCACCTAGTTGATAGTCGGCGCTGTATCCATGGTGTTGAACACGATTCATCGTTAGGGCATAAGTTCCGTCGGATATGCTGAAGCAAAGCAGGTGGCGAAAAAGCTTGGGTAGTTTGATAAGGTGGGGAGCTAAAGAAGCCAATAGCAAAATATTATGTAAATTCACCAATAACACGTTCAGCATCAGCAAACCAAGCGTGGCACTTCCCGCTTGGAGCATCGTAATTACAACAAACTGTGAAGCTCCGGAAAATACAAGGGCTGACATAAATAGGACTTCTAGAGGATTAAATCCGGCGATTGCACCCATGAGACCGCACGTCAGTCCAACTGGGATGCCTCCTATCATTAAAGGAAGGCAATCCTGGCAACCTTCCCAAAAATCTTTCTGTGAATGCTGGGCTAGTAGCTTCACCGTCATTCCTCCCATCGAATTGTGATTATTAACTTATTCGTGCAAGGTAGTAGTCCATTTCTCTTCGATTAGACCATCTTTCCAGGTGTGGTTCTCGATTTGCTCGGTAGGCTCGAAACCAAAAGTTCTGTATAAATGTCGAGCGGCATCTAATCCTTGGAAGGTCCATAGAAAAACTTGGCTGAAATTTTCCTGTTGGCAAAAGTCCATGGCGGTCTCCATCAATTGCCGACCCAAACCGGTTCCGCGAAATTCAGGCTCGATCAGAAACCATCGCAACTGAGCTATTTTTTCACTTACGCCCACGATTCCGATGGAACCAACAACTTGTCCGCAATATTCAGCCAGCCAAATGTTTCCTACCGGACGCTCCGTGAGGAATTTAGTTAGGCTTTCCAAGACATAACGCTCAAAGGTCTGATCTAAGCCGTACTCTTTTTCATATAATATACAATGCCGATAGGCGATATAACCAGCATCTCCTGCCTTTTGCGTGCGAATGCTGATTTGTTGTGACAAAATGCTTTTTATCGATCTCATATAGCTGACTAAATCTTCCTGATCACTTATGGGTAAGCGTTTTAAAATCTTAGTAATTTGAATGGTTGATGTATTGGACAGTTCGTTAAGGGTGTCCCGACCTTTATCAGTTAAGGACAATAATTGTGTTCGACCATCATTTGAAGATTTTGATTTTACAATCAATCTTTCCTTAATAAAACGCGTGAGCATACGACTAAGATACCCAGGATCTATTTGCAATAATTTAGTCAAATCGCTAGCGGTACACTGTTTGTCATTATGAATCTCAAGCAATACCCGAGATTCAGCTAGGGAATAAGAACTTTCCAATATAGTCTTGTTAATGAGACCTATGATGGGGGTATAAAAACGGTTAAACTGTCTAATCTCCATTGCCCGTGAATTTATGTCTTCTGACATTGATATTTTCCTCCTTGAAGTTGTAGCTTTATTTACAATAGAATATCATAATTAGCTGCAATCTACAATAATTTAATTGACGATGTCAAATAAATTATTGTAGAAATTTAAAATTAAAGATCGAAATAATTTGATATTTCTCGATTTTTTGCAATTAATATATAGATATATTAAAATGTAACATATAAATAGTTGCTTAACTCAAACTTATTTATTTATATTCTTTGGACTGGCGGCATGATCTGCACCACTGTCCTCGCGTGTCGTTTTATATGTTCTAGAGTGGCTACTTCTAACAGATAATAATAAATCTATAGCGAGTATCTGCTAATCTTTCTGAGAGTGAGCCAGTATGTAATACAATAAACTGCCGTTGGGAACAAAAGTAATGCTGTTTTATACTGCTTCTCATTAACAGTGTATGATGGTATGATAAAGATATATATGCGTTACTCTGGCTGCAAATAATGCAGGATAGGAATACACGCATAAGAAAATATTTGAGGAAGGAACTAATGCCCAATGAAGATTATTGATGCCCACATCCACTTCTGCCAGGAACCTTACTTTGACCAGATTGCAGAATTGGCGGGCCATAAAAATACTAGTGCCCATCTGAAAGACCAATATGCGAAGCATAATATTGTTCATGGTGTAGTCATGGGC
>Ga0209123_1002627_pt1 | contig 14751 bp, 14 predicted proteins | sample BarGraIncu00431A_FD_184500 | JGI IMG/M metagenome (GOLD analysis project Ga0209123, IMG submission 184500) | Arctic peat soil microbial communities from Barrow, Alaska, USA - Barrow Graham LP Incubations 004-31A (SPAdes) (version 2) | ecosystem: Environmental > Terrestrial > Soil > Wetlands >...
ATACGGCGACGACATCGAATTTCTCGCTGAGTCGGCATGCTTCGATAAATTCAGCTGTGATCCAACTGGTACCGATCGTAGCAATTCTTATTTTGTTTGGGTTCATAACAATTTCTCCCTTGGAACTATGTCCTGTCTTTTATTATTTTACCACGAAGATGGATTCTTTTCTCATGTAGTTACAACATAACAAAAAAAAGAATGAACACAATGTTCATTCTTGAAAAGTCAGTCGAACTATTTTTTCTTGTGTGTCTACTTTTACTTTACTTCTGCACATTTCTGAGAATTTTTAGTTAACTACTTTGCTCCATTGTTTGGCTCTGTTCTTTACTGTGATAAATTAAATCGGAAAAATCAGAAATTGTCACCAATGGAGTCGATTTTATACTTCGCCAGATAATCCGTGACTGCTTGATGCAATTTGTATTCAGGACTCCATTGATTAAATCTTTTTTCCGGTTTCGCAACGTTATACATAGAGGCAAGTTCCGAATAGTCTAAACCACCCCAGATGATATTCGCCTTTTTATTTGTCTTCTTTTCAAAAACGCTGACAAGTTCTTTTATGGAGATTCCTTGTGATGTTCCGATTTCGAATTCTGAATACGGTTGATTGATCTTGTCTATATTGTTGATCAAAGTTTCAAAAAACCATATCACATCTTCGATATGGATCAAATCAATGATTTGATCCCCTTGCGTAAAATTGATTGGTTCAGTTGAAATAAGTGATTCGCAAATATAGTCGAGGACGATTTTAGGAGCTCCGTGACCGTAGATGCTGAATGGTATCACATTGATCCATTTAAATCCGATCAAATTCTGATAGTAAGCTATGACACTTCTGAATGCTGTTTTTGTGGCAGAATACAAATCAGAACTATACGGGACCGTACTGTTGTTGCGATATTCCAAACAGGTACCCACGTTGATGACGTAGCTGATATCCGTTCCGACCATCGAATTCAGGACCTGTGTTCCGAATAGAATATTTGCCTCAATGAATTCATGGATGTTGACGTCACTTCTTTTCTTAGAATTCAAAAAAGTAGCCAGATGGACCAAAACAGTCGCATTAAAAGCCCTGATTTCTGATTTATAATCAGGATCTGTAATATCGATGATCTTGACGTTGTGATTTGGGAACATCTCCATCGCTTTTTTCTTGGATCTTACTACGATCGCTGTTTCATGCGATTCAAACAACTTCGGCAGTAAGCTCCTTCCGATAAATCCAGTGGCTCCTGTTATGATGATTTTCACAGATGATTCTCCTTTTTAAAGTCAACTTTATACTTAAACAATCGTACCAATGTTTTCATATATGAAAATACAAATACAAAAAAGTTTCTCTTTGATTTTCCGAACATTCTTTTCTTGAAAAGAATCGGAATTTCTTTGATTTTGGTCTTTGGATTCTTCAACACGATTTTGATCAATATTTCTTCGATAATATCAAAATGATTGCAGGTAAGCGTAAGACTCTTCAAATCACTTCGATTGTAAATTTTGAAACTGTTGGATACATCTTTAACATTCAAATTAAACAATTTCGAGTATACCAAATTAAGCACAAGTGAAATAAAAACAAGCACAAAATTATTTTCGTTTTCGCCGCTTTCTGTGTATCTCGATGCGATAACGATATCATACTCATCCGCATATTCAAGCAATGTTTTAATGTAAGATGGTGAATGCGAGCCATCCGAGTCCATAAACATAATTTTCTCGAATTTTGCATATTTGATGCCGGTTCTTACTGCCGAACCGTAATAATCATCATTTCCACGGTTCAAATAAACTGCGTTATTTGCGGAAGCAGCTGATTTAGTTGAATCTGTGCATTCCAATGCATCAACAACCAGAATTTCATATTCATCTGTTAATCCAATCATAGTTTCCCTGATTTTAGGTAAAAGAATATCAAGATTTTCTCCCTCATGATACGCTGGCAAGATAATGGAAAGCTTCATAGTGACGATTTTTTGATCCAATTCAACATGAGGAGAACTCCGTCTATTTTGGATACTTTCGGAGCCCAACCGGTAAACTTGTTTATTTTCGTGATATCAGCGATAAAGACTTTTTGATCACTGATTCTTTCTTCGATTTGCGTATAATTTAGTTTTATTTTGAGTTCTTCTTCCAAGATTCCGAACAATTCAAGAATTGAAAGACTATTGTCAAACCCACCGCCGATATTGAACGCTTGACCTTTGGTGGAATCGATGTTTTCGACACATTTTAAATAACAGTCGACTGCATCCGAAGCAAATAATACATCCCGTACTTGTTTTCCAGTACCGGAAACAGTGAACGGAAGACTGGTAGAGTTGATCGATTGAACAAGAGCTTGCGAACAAAACCAACCGATCCATCCTTGATCATATGTAGCGTGTTGATTGATACCGAATATCGTCGAGTGCCGTAAAACAACCGATCGAATACCGAATATGCGATAGTAATCCAGTAAATATTGATCTGCTGCCCCTTTTGAGCAACCATACGGAGAGTGCATATCGATATGCGTTGTTTCGTCAAACCCCAGTGGTGATCCATTGACGAGATAACGTGAGTCGTTCTCAGTAAGTGGGTATTGAGTTAAATCACCATATACTTTATTGGTCGATGAATAAACGATGATACAGTTCGGAACATGTTTGCGGATTGATTCCAGTACATTGATGGTACCGAGTGTGTTGATTTCAAAATCCAAACGGGGATTAGCTATCGAAGTCGTCATTGCCACTTGGCCAGCCAAATGAAATATTACATCCGGCGCATAATTGATGATTGCTGTTTCTACATCGTTGTAATTTCGCGTATCACCATAAACGAATGTTACATTATTGAGATCTTTTAAGATTTTAAGATTTTTTTCACTGCCGGTTCTGAACAGATTATCAAAAACAACAACTTGGTCTCCGTATGAACTGACTCTTTGAGCAATATTTGAACCAAGGAATCCGCATCCCCCTGTGATAAAATATTTCATAGTTACCTCCATCTTTTCACGACTTATTATATCATAATTAAATAAGGTTCTAGAATAAATGTTGGGGTAGATGTCCTCTAAAAAAATAAAAGGACATAAGAAACAATTTCAGAATCAATGTATTTGTCAAAAACCATTGAAAGGAACCGTTCGTATGTCCACTTCCGAAAATATCATAAATCTGCTTGAGTTAGAAGATGTCTCGATCACGAAAATCGAATCAACTCAGGAAGCGAATCTATTCAGAAAATTACTATGCAGAAACAGGGCAAGTGGTTTATGAGGAGCACCGTGAAGCAAGTAAACCACGATATAAGCTACTTAAAGTTGAAGAATTCATCCAGTTTGCGAAACAGAAGATACAAGTGGAGAAGTGGCTTAAACTTCAACGAAACACGAAGCCAAAACGTGATTGTTCGCGTAAACGCATCTTAGGACAGTCGATTGGCGAGCGACCACAGGAGATTAATGATCGGTTAACGTTTGGTCACTGGGAGATTGATTCGGTCGTTGGGAAGAAAACCAAAGGCGAACCTGTGGTATTGACGCTGACAGAGCGATTAACTCGTTACCAGTTAGTCATTAAAATCCAGGGTAAAAATGAAGCTGCAGTGAAGGAAATGATTGAGCGTTTATCTAAAAGTAATCCGAACTTCCCAAAGCTATTCAAATCCATTACTGCCGATAATGGTTCTGAGTTCGTTAGTTTATCAGAGGCTCTTAAAGCTTTAAGCGATATCTACTTCGCCCATCCGTATTCTTCCTGGGAACGAGGAACCAATGAAAAACATAGCGGTATCCTGAGACGCTTCATCCCCAAAGGTAAATCACCAAAAGACTATTCAAGCGATCAAATCAAACAGATCACGAATTAGATGAATCATTTGCCTCGTAAAATTTTACACTATCAAACTCCTACAGAAGCGATTTTAGCTCACTTCAATCAAATTCAAATAACTTATTTAACCTCAGATTCCTTTATTTCAAAAAGTGGACGACTTTCCATTGCAATTTACGAGTAAAAATAATTGATTAGTTCACTGAAGTTAAATAGAAAATATTGAAATTAGGCTGCTGAAGTTCACTATGCAATGCTATTTAATTAAACTAAAACTTAACATTAGGGCATGCGGACATAAAGTTGGACACCTAAAGAAGGAGCCAAAATGTATACGCAAGAAAAGGTAATAAAAGCCATTGAAACATATAAACAAACTGGATCGATCACAGCTACCATCACTCGATTAGGTTATCCGAGTACCCCAACCCTTTTGAACTGGAGAAATTATGATGAATTGAAAGCTGATTCTAATCAGGTAAGACAGGAAACAAGGAAACCAAGAAACGCTCGAAAGGACTATTCACCTGATTTCAAATTAAATGCAGTAAAGCGGTGTTTTGAGAAAAATGAGGAGATTAAGAAAGTAGCGAAAGAACTTGGATTGACACGGCCTACCCTTTATAATTGGAGAAAGAAGTATTTAAAAGGAGGTGTGTTTGGACTCATGAAAAAACATGAAATTGGTCGTGGCCCATTAAACGGAGCCGTAACTTCGCCAGCTGAAAGTTCACATAAAGAAATCAAAGAATTACAGACTCAAGTCCAAGACCTTCAAATGGAGATTGATATTCTCAAGGAGGTTATTGGTGTATTAAAAAAAGACCCCGGCATCGACAGGAGCGCTCTGAAGAACAGAGAGAAGGTAGTGATCATCGATGCCTTGGAAAAGAAGTACCCACTACTGAGACTAATGAGGACGATGAATCTGGCACATAGTTGTTACTATTACCACCTAAGTTTATCCAATCCAATAGACAAACTGGAAACGCTGACTGAGCAGATACGACAGATCTTTACAGAAAGCTATGAATCCTATGGCTACCGGAGGATCCAGTTGGAGCTTAATAAGTCGGGGTTAATTAAATCGGAGAAAATCATACGGCGGTTAATGAAGAAAATGGAATTTTATCCAAAAAAGAAGAAGACACATGCTTATTCTTCTTATCAAGGAGAAATCACTCCGGCACTGGATAATCTGGTTAATCGCTGCTTCAGTGCAGAATTGAAAAACGAACTCTGGTTAACGGACATTACAGAATTTTCTATCCCGGCGGGTAAACTTTACTGCTCTCCCATCATCGATTGCTATGATGGCCTGATTGTTTCATGGTCATTGAGTGAGTCACCAAATGCGGCATTAGCGAACAGTTCATTAAAACAAGCTTGTGAGACATTAAGTGGCCAGGAAAGACCTGTGATCCACAGTGCCCGGGGTGGTCACTACAGATGGTTGGAATGGATCGAAATGACTGAAAAATGTGATTTAATTCGATCAATGTCGAAAAAGGGATACAGTGCAGATAATTCTGCCTGTGAAGGGTTCTTCGGTAGAATGAAAAACGAGTGCTTTTATGAGCGTGACTTCTCTGTTTATACCATGAAAATGTTTAAGGACTATATCAACCACTATCTGAATTGGCATAATAATGACAGAATAAAACTTAAATTCAAATGTAGTTCGATGCAAAATCGCATCAAATTAGGCATTGCATAAAAAAATGTCCAACTTTATGTCCGCATCCCCTTATGTAAAGTAACTAGTGTCGATTGATTTCATTTCTAAGCACGTAAATCGATGACTTTTTACTTTACTGCATTTACATATTCAGCCACTTTATGTCGCTTTTCGGCCTTTGTTAAACGTAATGGATATCTACATCAGATAGTATTTATAGATGATACTTAAGAAATAAGCCCCAATCGGCAACAAACAAATAAATCCACCGATCAATAACCTCACTAGGACAATTTTGGGGTTGATCTCGTATTGCTCACGCTGATTCATATCCGTTTTCGGATAATTGAGAAACGCCAAAGTCAGAAGCGTTCCGATATATACAGCTATAAGAACCGGTAATATTTGTTGGTTAACGAAAGTAGAAAGTGCCGGAAAGTTTTTAAGGCTTTCAGTAGTTAGAAGTTTAGGTAAATTTGAAATCTTTACAAACAGTTTTGGTAATATCATCGGTGCAAACGTGTAATCACTAAAACAATGTGGAAATACGATCATATGGGAAAAAATCAAAACGGTGCTCATCACTATCTCAATAATCATATTAAATTCCATATTTTTAGGGTTCTGAAGAACCAATAAAATAATGAAAGGTACGATGAAAATAACCCAATATGGATAACTGCTGGTGAATCCAAACAGGACCGCATAGGATAAAAATGAAACATAAACACTAAACCTATTCAATTCTTCTTTTGACGAAACAACTTTGTAATAGCAGAAAATAAACAGTAAAATAATCAGTACATAAAACCAAGATGTTTGACCAACAGAAATTTCCAGACTGTTTGCCATAAATTTTCTCAACATTTCTAGCAAAAAATTGGTTGATGTTTGTGTACTCTTATCAAATGAAAAGATAAAGTTGATTAGTATTGTTAAACTTAAACCACTTGCCACGTATTGCAGTATTTTCATTATACGTTTTTCTTTTAACAAGACCAACGGAATAAAAACAAATAAAGCAAAATATTTCAAAGTAATCGCAACCATAAAGAATAGGATAAACTTCTTCATATCACCTCGAATGTACATTAAAAAGCCCATCAAAATGACAGTTATGCTGATTACGTCGTATTGCGACATGATCAGTGTTGATGAGAGAACCAGAGCTGATGATAAGTAATAGAAAACACTCCAATTTATTGAATTTTCACTTAATTTTAACTCAATACAGATTTTTCGTAAGATGTTTGCTGAAGCTATCAAAAAAAAGACGACCATTGTTTTTGACCATAACAAACAACCTATATTGTTCATAACATCCACATGTAGAAATTTTTCCAGGATCCAAAGTGGAAAATTCCAAATTGCAAATACAACATAAAGTAGAAAATTATAGATTGCACTTTGAATTGCCGGAAAATAAATATTTCCCGAAACGATATTAGCATTATAACTGAAGAAACTTAAAATTTTACCTTCAAAAAGAAGATTTATCAGGTTGATTCCATTTCTCGTTGTAAAAACTATATCATTATAGGTATGAGATACAAAAAGCAGTGTCGAGATGATTAATAAAAACGTCCAAGCCAACTTTCCTGGTTTATCTTTTCTAAGTGGCAAGAATCTCTTCCTAGATGAAAATTTAGTTATGAATTCAGTTACTTTTTTTGAAGAGTTATTTGTCTTTTTCATCGTATTTGAACCTTTCGAATTTTAAAAATGAGTAACACAAGCGTACATTTCCTACACTATTTTCTTTACATCAATCTTTAAAATTCAATCTTTCTTCTTCAACGACCAACGGTCGTTTCATAACGCGAGAGTTGATGTTCAGCACATATTCTCCCAATAGCCCGATAAAGAATATCTGAATCGAACCTAGTAGGTATATTCCGATGATGATCGGTGCTGTACCGATCGGCAGACTGTTCCAAAACATAAGTTTCATAATAAAATATGAAACTGCGATCACTAAGCTGAATATCGAGAAAACAAATCCAACCATCGTTGCGATACGCATGATGACCTTGGAATAGGACGTTATTCCTAACATTCCTGCATCATAAAGCTTGTACCAGTTATTGCTTGTTTTTCCGGCTCTGCGTTTAGCTTGTGCAAAATGGACTTCTTTGCGTTCAAATCCTAATTCAGCTACGATCCCTCGTAAAAACGGTGCCGGATCTTCAAGATCAGCCAGAACTTTTACAAATGATCGGTCATACAAACCAAATCCGTAAAAATGTTCAATCTGCTCAACGTCGGAAATACGTTTGATCATCTTGTAATACATTGATCTCATAAAAAACATAAATCCGCTTTCCTTACTGGAAGTCTTTATGGCAGCAACGATGCGGAATCCTTTTTCCCATTCACGCACGAAAACCGGAATCAATTCGATCGGATCTTGAAAATCAGCTGAAATCAGAATCGAACAATCACCGGTTGACTGAAGCAGACCGTAATATGGTGAATTGAATTGACCGAAGTTTTTTGCATTGAACACAGCTTTTACTCGACTGTCTTTAGCACATAAAATTCGCAAACGATCCCGTGTACTGTCTTTTGATTTATTATCGATGAAAATAATTTCGTATTCATAGGTACTCAGTTCTTGAGCGAGTATCGAGGTAATGGCTTCATACAACGGAACGACATTTAATTCTTCATTATAAGTAGGAATGATAATGGATATTTTTTTCATTTATGTCACCTTCTGGATTTTTATCATACCACAGTAATTTAGATATCGGTTCTGTGAGCTGATCCAATTTTTATAAACTAGGTTAAACAATTAATTTAGAATGATTCGCGATTACATGAATACCCATAACTTATGCAGCAAGAAGTTGGCCGGAATCGTGAGGATCAAATTTAAGATCGGAGCAACTTTATCCGAAATACCAAGATAATGTACCATGATGAACAGGAATACTGTTCCTAAAACAAACGTGCTTCCGTAGGACAGAAATGATTTTACAAATGAATTATTCCTTCCTTCGGATTTCTTTTTAAATACATATTTACTGTTCCAATAATACGCATTCATCACGCTGACAAGAAAGCCGGCAGTATTGGCGATGATGTAGTGAACATTCAGAAAGATCAATGAGTAATAAATGAACAAGGCGATCAACGTATTGGAAACGCCTACGATGCCAAACTTCAGAAATTGTTTGGCCGCAACGATCATTGATTCTTTACTTAACATCGGCACTCTTTCCGCCGAAAAGATCAGCGGCTTCCTTTATTGTCTTGATCATGAAATCGATCATGTCTTCATTCATGCCCGGATAGACACCGATCCAGAATGTGTCGTTCATGATCTTATCGGTGTTTACAAGCTCACCGATGATACGGTAACCTTCTCCGCTTGCGCGCATTTCATCAAAACAAGGATGTTTTGTGATATTCCCCGCAAACAACATTCTGGTTTGAACTTTCTTGCTTTCGATATATTGAACAACCCGATTACGATCGGTACCCGGCTTGCAGGTGATCGGATAGCCGAACCAACTGGGTGTTGAGTTTTCACAGGCTTTAGGTAAGATGAAGACTTCTGAAAGTTCATTCAACCCTTTTTCCAAGCGGTCAAAATTCTCAATGCGTTTTTCAACAAAACCGGGGAATTTGATAAGTTGTGCGACCCCGACTGCCGCCTGCATATCGGTTGCTTTGAGATTATAGCCAAAATGCGAATATACATATTTATGATCATATCCTAACGGTAATTCACTGTATTGACGATCAAACCGATGATTGCATAAATTATCAACACCTGACGGGCAAACACAGTCTCTGCCCCAATCACGCATGGAACGAATGATTTTGTTTAAAAGCGGGTTGTTGGTATATACAGCACCGCCCTCACCCATGGTCATATGATGTGGAGGATAAAAACTGGACGTTCCAATATCGCCGAAACCGCCGGTAAATTTTTCAACACCGTTCAATGTATATTTTGAACCTAAAGCATCACAGTTATCTTCGATCAACCATAAGTTGTGTTGGTCGCAGAATGATTTCAGGGCTGCAATATCAAACGGATTTCCGAGTGTATGGGCAATCATGACTGCTTTTGTTTTATTGGAAAGTGCTTTCTCCAACAGTGTAACATCGATGTTATATTGCGGAATCGTCACATCCACGAATACGGGAACAGCTCCATACTGAATGATCGGAGCCACTGTCGTAGGAAAACCGGCCGCCACAGTGATCACTTCATCCCCACGTTGGATCGCTCGTTCCTTCAACAAAGGTGAAGTCAGTGCCATAAACGCCAATAAGTTAGCTGAAGAACCTGAGTTGACCAGCGAGCAGAATTTGATATCCAGGTATTTCGCCAGTGAGTTCTCGAATATATCGGTATATCGACCTGATGTCAGCCAAAATTCCAATGAACTGTCGACGAGATTGACCATTTCTTCATGGTCATAGACACGTGAAGCATAAGAGATTCGGTCACCTGCTTCAAAAGGTTTTCGTTGATTGTGGAAAGTATCGCAATACTCTGAGACTAAATTCAATATCTGTTCTTTTGCTTGTTTTTCGTTCATATTTTGAAACATTTTTATTACCTCGTTAGTTTGAAATCAGCGGTTTGATTATGCGTTTAGATATTCGTTGATCTGTGCATCCATGATCTGTTCAATGTTACCGTTCAGCTGGTAGACTTTGGTCCATTCGATCGTTTTTTTGATCGCAGTGTCAATATCCCATTTCGGTTTCCACCCAAATGTCGTTTTTAATTTTGAACAGTCGAGTTTTAGGAAATTCGCTTCATGCGGACCTCCGTCAAACTTGTTTATCCACGTCAATCCATCGCCCCAGTTCTCACAAAACAGGTCGACTAATTTCCCGGTGGTAACACAATCACTGTCATTAGGGCCGACATTATAAGCACCGGCCAGTTTTTTAGCAGCCACTTGTTTCTGAGCTACCATCAAATAAACACAAAGCGGTTCAAGTACATGTTGAAACGGACGAGTTGAATACGGATTACGAATGACGATTGGTTCTTTTTTCAGAGCTGCACGAATACAGTCAGGAATAATACGATCATTCGCAAAATCGCCTCCACCGATCACATTACCGGCTCTAAGTGTTGAAACTGAAATTTCACGTGCAGAAAAAAATGAATTTTTATATGAATCAGTGACTAATTCCGAACATGATTTACTGTTGGAATATGGATCGAAGCCGTTCAATTCTTCGTTTTCGCGATAGCCCCAATCCCATTCTTTGTTGTGGTAGACTTTATCGGTCGTTACGTTGACCAATGAAGTGACTGAATCGGTCAATCTGACACACTCCAGCAAATTGACTGTACCCATAACATTTGTTTCATACGTGTAAACAGGATCTTTATAACTGTCGCGAACGATGGGTTGCGCCGCCAAATGGAACACGATTTCCGGTTGTATACGATCGAATACTTGTTTCAGTGTTTTTAGATCGCGAATATCACCGATAATCGAATCCATTTGCTTTTCGATTCCGCTCATTGTAAATAAACTAGGTTCAGTCGGTGGGTTCAGTGAAAACCCGGAAACTTTCGCTCCGGCATTGATCAAAATCTTGCATAACCAGGATCCTTTGAAACCGGTGTGTCCTGTGATCAGAACTTTTTTCCCTTTGTAGAATTCCAGGTTTATTTCCATGATTTCCACGGAGCCTTTCCACTCATCCAAAGTTCTTCCAATTGTTGTTTATCGCGCTGAGTATCCATGCATTGCCAGAAACCATCATATTTATACGCTTTTAATTGGCCGGTTTTAGCCAATATTTCAAGCGGTCCCCGTTCAAATACAGTTGAATCATCGGTGATCAGATCAATAACTTCGGGATTCAGCACCATAAATCCGCCGTTGATCCATCCGCCGTCTTCTTTTGTCTTTTCAGCAAAGTTCTCGACGAGATCAGTATGATTGATTTCAAGTGTTCCAAAACGACCGCCGGGTTGAATCGCAGTGATCGTGGCATTTTTCTTGTGACTGAAATGAAAATCGCAAAGTTTACCGATATCGATGTCGCAAACACCATCTCCGTAAGTCAGCATGAATGGTTCATTACCGATATATTCTTTAACGCGTTTGATGCGACCGCCGGTCATTGTGTTAAGACCTGTATCGATCAGTGTAACTTTCCAAGGCTCTGCGAAATTGTTATGAACGATCATTTCATTTGAGTTGGAAAAGTCGATTGTGACATCCGATGTATGCAGATAATATTCAGCGAAAAATTCCTTGATTTTATACGCCTTATATCCTAAACAAATGATAAATTCATTGAATCCGTAGTTAGAATAGCTTTTCATGATATGCCATAAAATAGGCTTTTCGCCGATTTCAATCATTGGTTTCGGAATAAGATGTGATTCTTCACTTATGCGAGTACCAAAGCCCCCAGCTAATATTACAACTTTCATTGGTTTCTCTCTTTCTATATTGTTATCTGAATTGATTTTTAACCGAATCTCACTTCAAATTCCTACACTCATCGTAGGATTTTATTCACATGATCTACCAAATAATTATACCTGTAATTCTACTTTTAATTGAACCATTCGTTGTTTACTATCGTCAAAACAAACTATTCCGTTTTAAATGATAACATATTAATGACAGAATGTATTAAGGCAATTCAATTCTATCACAAAGAAAGTATTCATTTCTCAATATTGGTGTTCGGTACACCTATTTCATCACGAATTCGGTTCAAATTTTTCTTGATACATCCATTCTTGAACGCATATTGTTGATTTACTAAATAAAAAACCAGCAATCTTTATTTCAGATTTCCGGTTGAATAATTTACTCACTAGGTCAAATCTGAAATAAGGTTTTCACTTGTGATATCTGATTCTCAGAGTTTTGCGACAATCAGTCTTTCAACCATGTCGGCAACATCTTCAAGTCGATCCAGCACATCTTCCAAGCGTTGATAGATTTCTTTCTTACGAATGATCGTGATCGGATTGGTCTCATTCGTAAATAAGTTACGCATGCTTTCCGTATAGATACGATCAGCTGCTTCTTCTTTGGCATTGATGTCAACGATCAACTGGTTCATTCTCTTGAAAGGTGTTTTTTTGAAGTTTCTCAATTCTTGCATGAGTTCGACAAGTTCTTCACAGGCTGAAATCATGATCGTAATAAAACTGTCAATATAATTATCTGAATGTTCGATTTTCAGCATATAACAATGTGTCGCAACATAATCGATACTATCGGTGATATTTTCGATCCCCTTTAGGATTTCCATCAGATCGGTCTGATCGATCGGTGTGATGAACGCTTCTTCAAGGACTTTTAGTGATTCATGAACCAGTCGATCGCCTTCATGTTCGATCTCTTTGATTTTAGTCAACTCTTCAATACTGACGATTTCATCGGCAAAAGCTGATTGCAATGCCAATGCGGCCTTTAATGAAATATTCGACCCTTTAATAAACATTTCAAAGTAGTCGACATCTCCGTGCGTTATCGCTCGTTTGATCTTATTCAACATTCCGTTATTTTCAGTCATGATTTGACACCTTTCATACTTTTTTATAATAAGATTGCACGAAACACAGTCGCGAACACATAACCTAAGATCAGACATGCCGGGAAAGTCAGTACCCATGCCAGAACCATTTCTTTGGCGATGCCCCAATCGACTTTATTCAATCCTTTCGAAGCTCCGGCTCCCATCATCGAACATGCTTTTGTGTTGGTGGTGCTGAGCGGGATCCCAAACATCGTAGCTGCGATCATACTTCCGGATGCCACGATTTCAGAAGCGAATCCCTGATACTTGTCTAAATTGACCATGTCCATCCCCATCGTTTTGATGATTCGATAACCACCGATCGAAGTACCGATCGCCATGACTAAGGAACACAGCACCATGATCCAAATCGGAATCACCATGTTTCCGCTACCGAGAGCCGGATAAATTCCCCCGATGATCAACGACAAATAAAGGACTCCCATAAATTTCTGACCATCTTGGGCTCCGTGACTGAAGGCCATTAAACTGGCACTGAAGATCTGTCCGATGGAAAAAAACTTATTGGCATTTCGACGTTTCGATTTACGGAACAGAAAAGCAACAAACTTGGTTGCATATAAACCCAACAGAAAGCCGACGACAGAAGAAATAAAGATTCCCAAAAGAACTTTCCCGAGCGGACCTGCATTAAATGCATCTAATCCGTTCAGTGACATTCCGGCTCCCATCAAACCGGCAATAAGCGCATGGCTTTCACTGGTTGGAATTCCATAGATCCACGCACTGACTGCCCAGATAACGATCGATAACTGAGCTGCCCCCAACGTGATCAACGCCTGCGGTCCGGATCCGATTGTGATAATACTCGCTGTCGTAGTGGCAACGGCTGTTCCCATCAGAAACACACCTAAGAAATTAAAGACCGCACCTAACACGATCGCAGCTTTCGGATGTAACACACGTGTCGCAACAACGGTTGCGATGGCATTCGGTGCATCTGTCCAACCATTAACAAAAATAGAACAACAAACTAAAAATACTACAACGATCAATATTGGTGTCATTCTGCCCTCCCGTATTCTCTGATGATTTTATAAACTATTAACGATGATTTTCGATAATTACCGAAGAAAGTTTCGGAATAACCTGTTTCTTTCGGGAAATCACATCCGCAAACACATAGAGATCATCGTTACTGATTCCCGGATACGCTTCTTCGGCAATCCATTTTTCTCTGCCTGCATAGAACATCGTAGAACCGTTCTGTTCCAAACTGGTAAATAACATCAGCACTAAATCAAGTTGTTTCTCTTGCGCATAAGCTTCCATCGCTTCCAATAACTGAACACGGATCGGTTTCAATTGGTTTAGATCATACAAACTCATCTGGCTGACGGTCAGTTTTGTTTTGAATATATTGAACTCTTTAATATCGTGTTCAAGAATCTGAATCGGTGTCTTCTCATGCAGACCGGCACCGATGGTAAACATCGATTTAGCCAACTCATCGATCTGAACATCCGCTTGCTGCGCCAACCACCGAGCAGTGTGAAAATCGATAGAGGTTGTGGTCGGTGATTTAAAATTCAATGTATCGGAAATGATCGCACCGCATAAAAGTCCGGCGGTGTTCTTTTCCATTTTCATATGAGTTTCTTCATATAGATTCGCTATGATCGTACATGTACTTCCAACCAGTTGATTTCTGAACATGATCGGTTTCGTCGTTTGAATATCACCGAT
>Ga0209123_1002628_pt1 | contig 14749 bp, 18 predicted proteins | sample BarGraIncu00431A_FD_184500 | JGI IMG/M metagenome (GOLD analysis project Ga0209123, IMG submission 184500) | Arctic peat soil microbial communities from Barrow, Alaska, USA - Barrow Graham LP Incubations 004-31A (SPAdes) (version 2) | ecosystem: Environmental > Terrestrial > Soil > Wetlands >...
TCCATGTATTATTGCCCCAGATTGTATTATTAAATTGCCATCCACAACAATAATGCCATCAGTTACGGTGCCTCCTACCTTCGCATCGCCACCAGCCACCATGAGCTTGCCGATGGCTTGCCCCGCCGCAATAGAAGTATTCTCGTGCACAAAAACATCGGGAAATTTTTCTAAGCCTTCCCTAGCAGCACTGAAACAAACACTCATGAAAATAACTAAGCCCATAAAAGCCAGTACTATCCATCTGACCACTCGCGCATATTCAGCCATAAGCAACCCCCGTATCAATTTTTCCCGATTAAGATTAAGTTACCTCAGACTAGGTTGAATAAGGTTTCTCCAATAATAATAATAATAATAATAGATTACAATGATAATCAGACCGACGACAACCATTACACTAACCTTATGACCAAGGAAATTTAATGTCTCCCAGTTCTCGCCCAAGACCATACCTGCATAAGTCAATTCGATTGTCCAAGGGAACAACTTGATTTTCAGTCTGTGCATCCATAGTAATCTCGTAGCGCAAAATATAAATATAACTAAGGTAACCACAATCATCCATAAACAGATTTTAAATATCTCCACTAATGCAAAAATCACCTGCCTTTTGGTATATTATTACCAGTTGCAGGTGATGAATTCTTTTATTTACGTATTTTTTCAATTGTTAAGTAAATTCACCAGAAAGTATATGGTTAAATTGGCAATTGATTAAACATCCGCACTAATAATCCTATTGTGACAGCTCCCATTGTAGCTAACCCGTAAACAGTGTATATTAACATACTCATACCTCCTGACCCACATATAAGGATCTATATAAAAGATCGACATAGTTTTAGAACTCGGGACAAAAATGAATAGGCATTACTATATCGATCTGTTATTTAATGTTATATCAAAATATGTGGCAACAGCATGACAACATAAAAACACCGTTCCCCAGAGACAGAATACTCATTTACTTATTCATTGTTTTCTCTTTAAAACTTTTCTTTAACCTCTTCGATTAAGACAGCACATCCACATTGTGTATGAACCAGTAAGTTCAAAACCTCCTTGTTTTGTATCTATTTAAATAGCATCTGCTATTAGTTTTATTGTACCGTATAATTCTTAAAAATTCCTTAAGTTTGCAATACCAATCAAACCAGCAAAAATTTCATTTAATGTATTCTCATGACGTTGGTTCTCTACCACTGGCGATCATTCCAATCCTGAGCATTCTCATTGTCACGGCGTGCCATTTCTCTCTCATGCCGTTGAATTTCTAAATTTCTCTGATATTATGGCCTAAAGCAATCTGTCCATAAATAGAGTCATATCGAAAAACTTGGGATGTTTCTCTACATATTTATATTTTTTAACTACAATTCGTTTATTTCCCAGGGAATTACCAGCATGATCAATTACAGCCACCAGTGCCCTCGAATACCAATACTCTTTAATAATTACTCAAAGCACCACTTTTCATATTCAAACGTCTCTTATTTGCCATATTTTTATGACGGAACGATGGGACAGACCGTTGTTGCATATCTTCCATATATTTACGCCTTATCCATGTAATAATTGAATTGATGAGCAAGCATAATAACATAGGATAGTAAAAAAGCATAGGAGTGATGTCAAATGCAACGAAGAAAATTGTTTATATCCCTGTTTGTCTTGTGCCTGTTGTTTGTTTCGGTGTCTCCAACCTTCGCGTCCTCATGGAAATATGTAACGACCACCAATGCTGTCGAACACTATTTCGACACAGAAACCGCTCATTACATAACGATTAGTGATGAAACCTACATTGAAGCGTGGGTATTAGGTGTGTACAAAGCTGTGAAGCCCGATGGGGCTAAAACGTATAAAGACAAGTTGTGGCTGAAGCTTGACAAGAACGCATATGCACAACGAGCGCATTACGTTTATGACATCAATGGCACGGTCATAACAAGCCTCACTCAACGCGGTACATGGCACGATTGCGTTCCAGGATCGGGTGGGGAAAAATTATACAATACTATCAAGACGCATGTCGAGCAAAATAATTAGTCTTTTAACAGCGATAACAAATCCAGAAGAAGCAGGTTTCTTTAGGGAAATCCTTCTCATGGAAAGTTTTAAACATCTTCCATCAATGTATCGCTTAGCGAAGTACTAACATTTGTTAGTTGTGTTAGTAGAATAAGTGAGATTTAACTCTAGATTTGCCAGATATAATCACATAAATGATACTGGCTATAATTAAATCAGCGGTGGGCGTTCATGCCCATCTTTTTTCATATTTAGCAAAAAACAAATGTTCATATAGTAAAAAAAGTTGATTCGTTCGCTATCAAGGATGTTTTACTATCCCTAACATCTCTCTTATTTAATTACATCCCACCTGACATTGCTTGGCTTATTAATACTATTGGTGGCGATTCAACAGTGCTCCCCTCAAATAATATAGCAATTTTCATACCAGTCGCATCACCGTTAATACCAATTAAATCGGCAGTTATTGGTATAGTTGCAGAAATAGAGTGATGTACTCGTATCATTAATGAGTGTTAATTTGACATCAACGCTGTAGGGAACAATAACTATTTTAAGACCTGACTTCTCATTCTCTTGGCGAACACGTTGCCCCAATTCGTCGTATTCGTGTGGCATTAGAGGCCGGTTTACTTTAAAGATCACAATCGTTTCAGTTTCTAATTCAATTTGTGCATCCGTTACTGATTTTGCTCTTGCTATAAATTTTCACCACCTTAAAAATAATAGATTATATTCACGTCGTGTATTACTCCTGCTCTCTTGGTTATACTAATGCTGTACAATCTCTGCGCATACCTCTCGATACAAGAAAGGGGCAATTGATTCTATGTTAGAAAAAATCCGCACCTATCCTACATCTCCTTCAGATGAGCAACTTGCCTACACCTTAAAGCAATGGTCTTATGCTCGAATAGACAACTGGCTGGACACTGACTTCAATACACTTAGTTGGTGGTTCGAAGTAGCGCTAGCTATTGTTTCTCTATTTGTGTGGTGGAAACTGGTAGATAAAGAGCGGTTACTGGAGTTGATCTTTTACGGATTCTCAATAATGACTGTGAGTATTTGGCTCGATCAGGTCGGATACGAGCTTGGAGTGTGGTACTATCCCGTTGATTTAATACCTGTCTTTCCACCATCAACTGCGATTGATTATATAATGCTTCCTGTCATATATGCGCTTGTATACCAATACTGCAGTCCCTGGAAGATTTTTCTGATTGCAACTTTTCTCATGTCTGGTGTATTCAGTTTCATCCTTGAACCTTTACTAGAAAAGTCCGGCTTCTATGTACCCGTACAATGGAAGTGTTACTATAGCTTTCCCATATACATTGCACTAGGTATATTGATGAAAATGACTGTTGAAAAGATAAAAACTATTATGGCGACTTACAAGAGCAAGTTATAAAGTAGCAATCCAAAATGCGAATAGAGCCTTAAAAATAATATAAGGGCAGTTCATACCTACTAACTCTAGACACAGGCAGGTCGATTTAGGAGCTGAATAATAAATGTGGTTCATTTTACTTTTTAGAGTGTGTCTTATTCTTGTATTTTTATTAACTACTTGGAGATGGGGGGACTGGAAAGGCAGGGGAAAATATTATTCCACAGTCTTGTTTGTCATTACTGTAAATTTGTTTGCTAGTTTTATTACTTATCATCACATGCTCTGGAACTATAATCCCGATGTTTTAGTCAAAACACAGACAACAGTTGAATTGATCAATAGTTTCGTTATACTACCTTCAGTTGCATTTATATATCTTTCTAAATTTCCATCTAATAACAAACCTTATCAATTTTGTTATATACTCGTTTGGGTTTCAATTTTTAGTGGCCTAGAATTTATAGACCAAACATTAGGCGGTATTTCGTATAAAAATGGCTGGTCATGGTTATCATCGTCAATATTTGATTGTGCCATATTCCCGATTTTAAGACTTCATTATTTAAAACCACTTTGGGCATGGATAATTACATTTTTGCTAACTGTTGTTATTCTAGTATTATTTGATTTTGCTTCAGCTGAAATGAAGTAGATAGAGTCTATGAATATACACTTCCTACTGAAAATCTTCTAAATCATCCTCTTCATCTTCATAACCAAGAGCCCTTTTGCACATTGCGTTTTCAACTTCAATATCAATTACTTCCTTGCCCCTTTTTAAAGCAGTAGAAATACTTGGGTACGCCTCAGTCCATTCGCGCAATGTCCCCCTTGCGATTCCCATATTTTTTGTCTTTACCTGCGGCCATAACATCACCCCCTTAATTTTGATAATAAAAAGAGCCTACTCTTTAGTAAGCTCCCACTCCGTTTTGCATATACGTTGACAGCATCTAAATACATATAATAACAATTTATGTAAATGCACTAGAAGTTAGTGTATTTACATTGAGGTTTATATTAGAGGAATACTAAATTAGTAAAAGAATATAAAGGAGCAGTTGGGAGTATGAGTAATCAGATACTATTGTGGTCTATGTTAGTCCTGCCATGGCTGACTTTAATCTTTATGAATAAAGAAGATATAAAGCGTTTCACGCCTGTCGGAGTATTTACGGCATTAACGAGTGTACTCATAGGAGATGTAGGCGTTACATTTGGCCTTTGGATTCATCAGCAAACAGCTTACCCATTTCAAAGTGTTATGCCATTCGATATTGGTTTAAACTTGATATTAACTATGTGGATATTTAAATATACTTATGGACGATTTCGGAAATATTTTGTTGTGAATCTACTATTAGACATAGGTTTCAATACTATTTTTTTTGGTCGTTTTTTGCCTAGCCGAGATATATTGCATGTCGTCGGCGGCACACCATTACAAATGCTCGTGATAACTTTATCACATGCAATATTAATTTATGGATATCAAATTTGGCAAGAAAAAATATTTGTTATGTCTGAAAAAACTAGCTATAGAGCAAACTTACAACCAGCAGCAGCCAAGCCGTTACAGGATAAAAAAGAAAATCAATCGAAAGATGAACAATAATCTACAAGGAGTCCCATTATTAACTTAATACACACACCCTTATTATAAGCACTTGTAAGCCTTATTTTACAACAAAAAAGCAAACTTTCATTACGACTGCTTTACTTTTAAATAATTTGAACTATATTGAGTTACCATAATAACCATGCCAAACAACACGTCAAAATGGTGCTTATTTTGCATTTCCACTCCAAAAGGGAACCCCCTAGCTATAGGCGCGAAGACTTCTTTTTTAATTCTTCACCCCCATACCCTGCGTACCAAATATCCGCCAAGGTCTGTAACTTTTTTGATTTTTCCTTGTTAATAGTAGCGATCAGTTCATCAAATTGCAAGATTAATTTCCATCGTTCCAGTTGTGGTAATTGCTGGTTTAAAAGTTTTCTAGCTTCGCTTTCATCCATACCATGTGCTTTCATATTTAGATTTCCAGTTCTTCGACTTACTCCAAAAAAATCACCATATACACTTCGACAAAAGGTAATTTTTTCCTATTAAACCACATAGAAGAAAAGCGCCCCGTAGGACGCCTGAATTAAACCCTCACTGAAATTTTAGAACCTAACCCCACCGAAATTTCTTTATTTAATACATCTTTAAAAGGTATTTTTATTTTCTTATTTTCTAAATACTCCTTTTGATCAGGTTCCCTTCTTGAGCGAGTCTTATAAATAGGTGCTATCGGAGAAACCCATAAATTAGTCTTATAAGTAGGCTCAATCAAAGAAATCATTAAATTAACCTCCTTTATCCATTTATTTACATTTATTCGTTAAAAGGTAATAATTCCCTTTTATAAAATTAATACAAATAACAACAAAAAAACCGCTTACATTTGTAAGCGATTCGCAATTCGTATTAATTTAAACAAAATGGAAGGAAACTATCGCACTAAACAACACTTTTGGATAAGCTTGAATTGGATAGAAGTTTGATACATCGATTCATGACCTTTATAATTCAGCGATACCTTTCATTACAGCCAAAGTATCACTGACCTTTAGTTTTGCCTCTGTTTTTGCTAAAACCTCTTCCAATGTAGTGCCTGGTGCAATTTCTTCAAGTATTAATCCATCAGGCGTAACCCGAATCACAGCAAGCTCAGTGACAATCATCGATACAACGCCTTTACCCGTTAAAGGAAGACTAGATTCCTTAAGAATCTTTGCTGAACCATCTTTGGCATTATGCTCCATGGCTACAATCATTTTTTTTGCGCCAGTAACCAAATCCATTGCCCCGCCCATACCGGGAACCATTTTCCCAGGGACCATCCAGTTTGCCAGATTCCCCTGTTCATCAACCTGTAATCCACCAAGAACTGTTACATCAATATGTCCACCTCGCACCAAGGCAAATGACATTAGACTATCAAAAATGGCGCCACCAGGAAAAATACCTGCTGGTTGACCACCCGCATTGACTAGGTCTGGATCAGCGACTCCACTGACTGGAGCCAGACCCACAAAACCATTTTCTGAATGAAGAGTAATATCAATATCTTGTGGCAAATAATTGGAAACTTAAGTAGGTAAACCAATCCCCAAGTTTATAATATCGCCATCATGCATTTCCAATGCTACTCGACAAGCAATCCGTTCTTTTGCACTATACGTTTTCATTCCTCGATTCCCCCATAGCAAACAACTTTATCAACAAGAATTCCTGGAGTCATTATTTCATCTGGATCAAGCTGTCCAACTTCAACAATTTCTTGCACTTCAACAATGTAAGCGTAACAATGACCCCACCTTGAAAAAGGTAGAGTCATTTTTACGCTTACTTTTATCCGCAATTCCATCACACCCACTTTACAGAATATCCAGCTTCACTTTCTGGAATGTGTCATTCGTCGCGAGACAAATAATACCTCTTTTTATAATCCAGAAGTTTAGCCTGCTTTCTCAGAAATTCCTCTTACACCCAACAAAATCAACACCCTTGAACCTACTAATGCAAATAGGCAAAGTCCGAGCATTTCCGGGAATCACATTGCAAAACATTACCAATTTACTTATACTATATCTCTATAATGACATATTGAAAAGAGATATTATAATGAGCAAGGGATATTTAACATCACACTTGTTCCATTATTCTCCTTAATACTCCAGTAAAAGTATCTTTGTTCTCATGATTTTTTTGCACTAGAACCCTTTTTCTTAGAAAATTATTTGGCTGAAAAAACAATTAAAATAGCCAAAAGAGCTAGTATCATTCCTGGAGCAGTGCGTTTAGCAATTTCTATAGGATTTACACCAGCAATTGTTGCACAAACAATTGCACCACCTGCAACGGGAGACATAGTACGTCCTAAAGCACCAGATATAGTAGCAAGCGATCCCATATCAGTGATTTTAAATCCAAATTGAGCAGCATGCGGAGTAACTGCACCATTGAAGGCAAGAGCGGCAGCATCACCAGAACCACTTAGAATCGCAAGAAAATATGGACCGAAAGATGCTGCATATCTAGCTATATCCTGTGATTGTTTCATTTTTTCAATGAGTGAACCCGTGATCCCAATTACATCCATTCCGTGCGTAAATACAGCAGCTGCAATAATGATACCCATGATTTCACCATAAGAGTCACCCATGCCTTTAAAAAAGCTTTTAGATATTTCCTGTGCGTTTCCTAATGTCACTACAAACCCTAATATGGCACCCATAATCATAGCTTGTGGAACTGTAACAACAGGAATCAAGGCAACTAAGTTACTGCCTAACACTAACAATACCAGAGGAATGATTGGGACTAGGGCTTTTGCAAAGTTAACTTTAAAATTTTGTTCCTTAATAGTAATTTTGCTAGCGCGCTCAGCACTAGGACCTTCTTTGCGTAAATAAGAAATAAAAGTCAGCATCGGCGCTGCAACAACAAGTGCAACAAGCACAGCCGAAGTATGACCAGCAATGACTGTCATCACATCCACATTGGCTAACTTAGCGACAAAGGGATTATGGGAAAGACCCGGGCTCATAGTACTGCCAAACGTACCGGTCATGACACAAGCGGCCGCCATCGCAGGGTGCACGCCAGATCCAATTAGAGTAGGTATTAACACAGCACCAACAGCAGCAGCGCATCCTGCTGTACTTGGCAATGCAATATTCAGTATCCATGTCATTATTACGGCTCCTGGTATTAAGATAAATTTACCTTTTTTTAGTAAGTTCGTTAATAACTGTACTAGATGGCTATCACAACCAGTCTGTTTCATGACATAAGAAAAACCCATAACTGTACAGATTGTCGTTACAAGTCCCTCATTAACCATGGCTTTAGCAAACGCATCTATGGCCACTAAAGGTTTGCCCGCAACAAGAGCCATTGCTACACCGGCTACAAATAAGACCAACCTAGTTTCATAACGTTTAATAATAGCGAAGAATGTTAGAATTACAATTAAAATCCCAATTGAAATCATTAATTAGTCCTCCCCTAACTTTTACGTTCATTTTAAAAAAACTACTTTTTTGTGTTCCTATCGTCGATAACAGCCAATAACATCCAGTAACCTTCCAGATTTAGTTTTTTTGCTGCTAGGATGGTTGCCTCGATGATATGCACCAATGCAACGGGTAATTCCAGTCGAAACTTATCAATAAAATAATGAGCCGTGTTGCAAGGAACTGCTAATAAATCCGATCCTAACGCCACAAGAGAAAGTAAATCCAATCTTAACCGCTCTGAAGGGTCGTTTCCTGTGCCGAATATTGCGCTACTACGGTCAGGAGTATGTGGATCGGATATTACATAAACAATTGGATGTTCTTGGTCTATCTTTGCGGGAGCTCTTTCAGCCAATATACATAAAAATTCAGCTGAAGCTGCAGGACCCATTATAATATATTAATTACTAGAATATAATCTTCCTTCAACTTGCCCACATTGTTAAGTATTGAAATAGACTATCATCCCCACTCATTATTTCTTCAGTCTTGTATAAAAGTCACTTTCTGCAACATTGACAACGATCGGATTAAGTCCTGCGTTTTTTATTGCCTTTTCGCCTGTTGGAGTAGTAATAAAATTGGCACCATTACCAATAACCAGTCCTTTGTACATGATGGTTTTTCCACAAACAAAGCTCATAACAGCCTTCTGACTTTCAAGATTAACTACTGTGATGTCAGCGTCCATCCCTAATCCGAAATGTCCTTTGCTTTTCAATCCGAGAATGCGCGCAGAATTCAAACTAGTTTTAGCAGCAAATTCGCGTAAAGTAAGCGCTTTTAGTCTGACTAGCGAAAGTCCCATATCTACAATCACATTCCGGGGAATTCCTCCTCCATCGGTACTGATGGAATCAACTACGAAACTCCCGTCTGTACGTCTGGCAGTGGCAATACGTACGCGTGCATCAAATGGATTAATCGGAAAACTTACGTTTACATCTGTGGCATTATCCCGCCAATAAGCACTTGCTTCCGGTCCAATTTTAAGAACGGTGCGTCCGCCTTCGGGAATATTTACATGGCTCCAGCCTCTCAATATTGCTTCTTCCATACCTTGCTCATTACATTCATAGCCGCCTGCTCTTAAGCAATTCTTTGTAACGTTACTTTCGGGAATTCCCCCTACGCATTTACCACTTGTACCATTGAACGGAGAAATATATGCTTCAGAAGTAATGTTAGGATTGTCAACAAGCACCTGAAGGGCTTGTTCTGCTTCATTAAGTGCATCCCTGACTTGACCGCGACAATAAGAATTGATATGAGCAATATGCAAAGCTTTGCCTTCCGCCAACTTTACAGCCTCAAGGAAACCGTCAATATTCGATCCCGTACTTTTGGTACCTGCATGAAGTGCCACATAAACCTGCCGTTCGTTTGCCACTTGAATAATGCGGGCAGAAGCTTCTGAGGTAAGTGGGTAATGGCCACCTAAAATTTTGCAACCAATAGCTCCGGCCTTTAGCGTTTTTTCAAAAAAATTGTTTATCTCCCTCTGGCCGGGATCTTCCCCTTTTATAGTCACATTACCGCGTACCATATGTACGCAAGCTACGTTAATACCCGTTCCGTATCTGGCAGCCATATCAATTGAACTTTCAATCGGTCCTGCCATGTCAAGAGTTGTAGTGATACCAACTTCTGCTACCATCTTATGAGCGTACCTTCCGCCAATTTCTCCGCTCATGTGAGTATGCAGATCAACGATTCCTGGAATTACGCAATTACCTTCCACATTAATAACTTCTCTTGCTTTCGTGGTGCCGATATGCTCTGCGATCTTTTCAATCTTGCCGTTCGAAATGGCTATGTCGTAGTAGCCTTCCATGTCACTACCTGGGTCAACGACATAACCGTTTATTATAAGTACGTCATACAAGCTCATTTTTTTTCCTCCCAATTTTTTTATCAATATTCTTTACGTTTAACAAAAATTGCAGTATAGATGTATCTCCTTTCGATCCTGTAAGAATAAACACGGCAACTAGTGTAGCTACACCATACCAGGGCCATTACGTTTTATAATGTCCATCGATCAATATACGCTAGACCAGCACAATTTATTGACCGATGGAGTTAGCGGAAACATTACCCCCTTACTATAATTTGTCATTATTATTTCACAGCTCAGCAATCAAATCAAATACTATATAATACATAACTATATAGTTTATATACTATACTAAGGAAATCGTTGAACAAAAAAGTGGATATAAAAGGCGGGATATTCGAGCCCGAGTGGCCTAGAATATCCCGCTTATCTATAGTTTGATTATCCATTTGTTAACAAAGCTTCACCTTATCGATACTTTGTCGATAGACTGAGACATCGCGAATGTAATGTGTTTTTATTGTGATGATAAGAGCTCATAGGGGCAGTATTTAAAGAACGAGTTTACCAACTTTAGAAAGAAGTCTTTGTAATTTTCATTTAAATACCTGCTTTGCTATCTCTAGAAAAGCGAGTGTTGCTTTTGATAAATAGGCATTTTCTTTGTATGTGGCTATTAATACTACCTGTCCTGGTGAGCAGTTCTTTATAAAAAAATATTTTGCCCGTAATTGTGGAGCACAATAAGTTATTAATATTTCTGAAACAAATGCTACACCAAACCCAGAAGCAGCCAAAGCGTGTGCAGTTTCTAAACTTCTGGTTTCTAGTATCGATTTCGGATAAAATCCTTCCCTTTCGAATATCCTGTCTGCAATAGTACGACCTGGAAATCCTGGTTTGAGTAAGATGAACTTTTCATCTTGCAGGTCGGAAAGGTTTATGACAGGATAAGAACTGATTTTTTTGTCAATACTTGAGCTTACATTTATGGCATGCTGGGGTGATACAGCTATTAAATAATCTTCTTCACAAATAACGGTATATTTTATTCCTTTACTTCGTATAGGCAATATTTGAATACTGAAATCCACTTCACCCATATGTACTAAGTTTTCGAGCCCTAAAGCACTATCTTCTCTAATAACTACCTCAACGCCAGGATAGCTTTCTTGGAATGCCGGAAGCACTTTTGGAAGGAAATATTTACCACGATATTGTGAAATTCCTATCGTAATACGTTCATTTTTTAAATTGGCGATATCATCCATACGTTTTTGAAGCTGTTGCCTGAGATTTAAAATGTCCCGGGCCATTTCAATGAATTGTTCACCCGCATATGTAAGCGTTATTGGTACGCTGCTTCGGTCGAATAAACGTACGCCCAAATTTTCTTCAACTCGTATAATATATTGACTTAAAGAAGGCTGCGTAATAAAAAGTTTTTTGGCGGCGGTTGAGAAACTCTTTTCCTCGGCTACTTTTAATATGTAAATAAATTCGCGAAATTCCATATTTCCCTCCTTTAATAGTATAGGTCAAATACTATAGTATTATACATCATATAGTATTTGATTCATTTTGCAAGCTATGAAATAATAATAATAATAAATTCTACTACTCGATTTAGGAGGACTTCAGATGAGTAACGCTCTCGTCAATACAACTATTATTGCAAAAGTACTTGAAGGATATTGCAAGGAGATAGTAATTGTCAGAAACATTAGCAGTTGTCACTAATAATATTGATAGTGTTGCTGATTCCATAAGGCATATTTCATGACAAACAACACTTAGGAACATATTCAACCAGTTGTGTCGAGTTTGCTTTTTTTGTTCCGACCAGTCAAGATTGTGGTTACGAGGGAAACCATGCCGATAAGCGTGGCGCCGGCGGCCAACACGGCGGCGTAATCGAAGTATTGTTTGAGGTAGCTGGATAAAAGGAAGGAAGTTATGCCGCCGACCGATCCGCAGGCGAGGAAAAAGGAAGTCATCCGGGGAGATGGTCTGGGAGTCTGGAAGGTACCGAAGGAAATAAGAGTGGGGTAAATGCTTGAATAGGCAAAACCCATTATGACGATGAGAACCATCGCCTGTACATAGGTCTTGACGCCCAAGAGGCTGAAATAGGCCATACTAGCGACGGCTGCACTGACGATTATATACTGAGCCAGCGATACTCTGGACAGAATAAAGCTGCCGGCCAGCCTCCCAGCTGTTATACAGACCCACCAAACCGAAAGACAGGTGCTCGCCAAGATTACGCTGACTGCCAGGCGATCCATAAGGTACTGGATAATCCAGTACCCGAAGATAAATTCGGATATAATGAAGCAGAATATCGATAGACCTGCTAGTAAAACATTGACGTTCCAATGGACTTCCGCGTCGTCGCGACTGGCTTTTTCGGGCTCGAAACTTCTCAGTTGGGGTATGAAGGTGCCGAGAATAACGACCAGCAACATAGCAGCGAGCCCATAGTATACTACCTTCCAGGAGGCGCCCCAGTCTAGTACCAAGCCAGCCAAAATCGGACTCACAATCGAGCCGACGGCGTAAAAAAAGGTGACCGCGATGGATTTTGAAGACCTGACTTTCGCATCATAAAGGATGAGAGTGACATGAAAGGCAATCGGCAACATAACACCCATACCGCCGCCAAACAGGAACAGGAAGACCGAAAAGAGTACAAGGGTGGGTGCATTGACGAAGCAGATTATAGCCAGAGCAGCAACACCGCAGTAGACCCGCAGCAGGCTGCGTACGCTGAACTTCTCCAGCATCCACCCGATACTTAAAACGGAGGCGGCGTAGGCTATTGAGTATATTGTGAAACAGTAGCCGATAACATAGTTTTCGACGGCGAAATGGGCCGCAATATACGTGTTGACAAGGCCGGCAATGCTGGCGGTGATACCGAGGGTGAATATCATAAAATACAAAAGGCCGTTCAAGATCAGATGCTTGCTTTCGAGCAAACCAATCACCCCTAACTTTTATTTGTTGTTATGGATCAATTTGGAATATTCTTAATAGTTATGCTTTTCGAGTAAAAATTCCTGCATTCTCTATAATTTGCAAAGCACGGATAAAGTCCTTCATTTGGCTCTTTGTCAGCCCAGCATTGAACCAGATGTTAAAATGATCCTGCAGTTGTAAATTAACACCTTCCATGCTTGCCAGCGCCGAATCGCTGCAATCTCCCTGTTCTATTATGAAAAAATATGCTATTATTTGCTTTATTCGAAAAGAGAATCCATATAAAAAAATGTGATACGTTAGAACAGTTAAAGGATGAGATAAAGCAATACATGATTTACTACAATAATTATAGATATCAATGGGACTAAAAATAGATGACTCCTGTTCAGTACAGAAATCATCTTCTTAATATTGCATAGTCTTTTTTTCAATTGTCCTGGACAAAGGGTACAGATTATTTTACCACCCCAGCCGGCTCTTATTTTTCATTGGCTCCCAGCAAGCATATTACCAAAGATTATTATTAAAGGACACTTTATTATAGAATTACTAAAATTAAACGTTAAATTTACTGACAGTTTCCTGGAGATCCTGGGCCATCTTAGCAAGACTCTGGCTGGATGATGCAATTTCTTCCATCGACGCCGACTGTTCTTCTGTAGCGGCCGACACCGTCTGTGTCTCGGCCGCATTCTCTTTACTCACATTGTCGATTTCATGAATGGACGACATCAGCATTTGACTGGAAGTCGCCATCTGATCAAGTGACTCGGAGATGTCCTTAATCTGGGTTGACAGTTGGATGACGGCCCCAGCAATCTTTTGAAAAGTATCGCCAGCGGAATTGACCACCGTGACGCCTGCTTTTACGCCTTCCGTACCCGCCTGAGTGGCGGTTACGGCCAGTTCCATATTAGTCTGGTTTTGGTGGATTAACGCCTCTATTTGCTGAGCGGCCTGATTCGACTGTTCTGCAAGTTTTCTAACCTCTTCCGCAACCACAGCGAAGCCTCTACCGGCTTCACCAGCCCGAGCAGCCTCGATGGCTGCGTTGAGCGCCAGAAGATTGGTCTGCCCGGAGATGGAGGAGATTAGATTGACGATTTCACTGATTTCCTCCGACCCCTGTGCAAGTTTGGTAATCGCATTTTGCACGGCTTCTGAGCCCTGACCGATCTGGTTCATTTGCTGGATTGTCTGTTCCACCACTCGCCTGCCTTGTTCAGCCTCCTGCGAAGTACTAACTGCTATCTCTGAAACGTCTCGTGCCGTCGCCGAAATCTGCTGAGTACTTGCTGACATATTTTCAGCCACTTTGGTTATCTGGTCGGCTGCAGCCGCCTGTTTTTCCGTACCCTGGGCGATCTCGGCGATAGAACCAGCTACTTGATTTGCAGCATCGGCCGACTGCTGAGCACTAGCAG
>Ga0209123_1002629_pt1 | contig 14746 bp, 12 predicted proteins | sample BarGraIncu00431A_FD_184500 | JGI IMG/M metagenome (GOLD analysis project Ga0209123, IMG submission 184500) | Arctic peat soil microbial communities from Barrow, Alaska, USA - Barrow Graham LP Incubations 004-31A (SPAdes) (version 2) | ecosystem: Environmental > Terrestrial > Soil > Wetlands >...
TATCAAACTCAATTCCCTTATTATTATTAATGCTGTTTGCTATGACGGACAGGTAAACACGAAGTAGAAATGTGAAGAAATAATTCAACATCAATTTGCCAGGCATTAATATAGATAATGAGTTCATATTGTAATTTATTTGTAATTTCCATGTTTTTTGCACAGTTCGATAAACCTGAGTACCCGTTCAGGTGAAACATCATTTTGCAAGATATGTGCCGGGGCTATCATGTAACCACCGCCCTTGCCCAAGATACTGATTTTTTCGATAATGTCGCGTTCCAGTTCTTCATCGCTGCCATTTGGCAAAAGGTCTTGTTGATCAATAGCTCCCCAGAAAGCAAACTGATTACCGAAATTATCTTTCATATCCTGCGGCAAGTGCCCCGGAACGCCAGGCTGCACAGGATTAAACACCTCGAACCCGATTTCCCGAATGTCATCAAGCAGATCGGCCACTGCACCGTCACAATGCAAAATTGGTATGATGTCAGGTTTTGCTTCCTTAAAGCGATCGACCATCCGTTTGTAATGTGGTTTAAGCTGTTCGCGAAAGGTTTCCGGAGGAATGATCAGACTGATCTGAGTGCCGAAATCGTCACCAACCCAGATGGCATCCACCCCTTTTTCAATTAATCGCAAGCCTATTTGAGTCTGGTATTCGGCACAGGCTTCGAACAATGGAACCACATATTCTGTTTCCATCATCATATCGACAAGTAGTTTCTCCATACCCACCAGCTGATGTGCCAACGAAAAGATGGTCACTTCAATATCGCCAAAAATCAGATAATGGTTTTTATATTTTTTTACCAAGCCTTCGGTATCCCTGAAACGTCCAGGTGCATCCGGATCGGGGAACCGATATGCTTCAATATCAGCTTTTATTTCGGCCTGAGCCAACGGATATTCGATCACTTCCACGTAAATATCGCCCTGGCGCATGCGCATTTGGTATTCATTGAGCCAGGTGCCGTCTGCATCTTTCACAATACGGTAATCGTCCGAAACCGAAGCTCCGGTTACGACTACATCGCTACCAAGAGCTACACGCAACTCGTTGGCGCTGATGCGATAGGTTACATCTTCATACGGGTTTTCTGTATAATTTATCGGTATTCCCATTTCTTTTCCAAAATGATCAGCCAACTGACGACATAAATCAAACTGAATGGGAATCCTGTCGGGCAATCCCGGCATCAGTTTGAATGCTTTTAAAACACGTTCTCTTGAGTTCATAGGAATATACTTAAGTTTCACTATCTATTGGTATAAAATGAGCTTTTATGATCAATTCTACGTCTTTCTGAAGTCTTGTGGCGCATGAAAGCTGAAAATCTTTTCCTGAAGATTCTTCATTAACCTGCAGGCGATAAGTTTGCCATGGTGCAGGAAATAAAGAATTATTAAGAGCTGTTTCAAACTCCACACTCTTTCCATTAAGTTCGCCTTTAATTACAAGGGGTTTATTATTCAAGGATTGAAATGGTTTTCCGGCTTTTGTAAATTCGGTAGTTACAGCTAACCATCCTTTCCTTTTTACTGATGGCAACTTACCGTTAACTGAAAAATCTGTTCCATTTTCCGTTTTATTGATAACGGGTGCAATTTCAACTTTTTGGGAATTTTCTGAGAACCAGACAGGGATTGGCTTTTCTTTCCAATTATTGAAGGCAAGTGCAGGTTTATGGCTATGAGGGACTATTTCAAGTAATAAAGCTGTAAACGGGCGAATTGCAATTTTCTCTTTTGCACCAAATGATTTACCAGTTGTTGATTTGAATTTAATATGATCCGGGTACCAGCAATAAATATCCCATTCCACATCATCTGGTAATCCCCATAATGAGTTTAGTTCCAATGTAACCAACTGATCGTCCCAGCTCCCGTTATCAAGGGCAATCATGGCTTTTTTCCCATTAGTACAGCAATAGCCCCACCAACTGTCTCTAAACGGATTACCAATAGCATGAGGGTTTCTGAAACATTCAGGTGAGGCTTTATGCAGATTAATAAATTCAGCCATTTGAGGTCTGTCGCTTACCGGAATGCCATCATTATCGCTCCAAATATGTAACAACATCGAGCCCCTACAAATATCCATCAGAACGCCTTCCTGCCATTTATCCGGGCCAAGACGGTTATTCCAGCTCCAGTCACTTAAAGCTATCCCCAATGAATCCCAGCCAAGATCAGGGTAATCTTTAGCTGCCATGTACTTGCCCTGATCCAATCTTCGTACATTACTTGATCGTCCAAATAAAGCAGGCAATAAAGAAAGGCTTGCCATTTCCATCTTGAAACCTATATCGTAAACAGTATCAGCGTACAATAGCCACCATGGAGAAAGGTGCCCCCAGTAAAGTGTAAAGAAGACCTCAGGACACTCCTTGTCCAAGGCAGATAGAAGTTCAATTTGGGCATTCTGGTTTGCTTCTATGGAATATAAATCACCTGTTAAATGTTTATGTCCGGGGTTATTGCACCATGGTTCTATGTTATGATCATTATCGCCTGCGGCATCAAGCTTTATCTGGCGGATATGATTTTTCCGGATCTGATATACGAACCCATCAATATACATCTGATTGGCAGGCGGTGTACTCCTGCATATCCTGCCTTTGCCATCGCCTGTGGAGCTGCAATCATATAAGACTTTGTTGGCTCCGATAGTCCATTGATCCATTGTCTCTTTGTTAGTTTGACAACCGCTACTTATCCAGAGGCCGAGATCAGTACAAATATTATTTAATGCCGAGGTTATTTTATCGAAATTATTTGGAAAACGCTTTGGGTCACATTCCTTAATATCTCCCTTGGGGTCATGCCAGAATTCAACAACATAATTATCAAATTGCAGCCCCACTTCTTTTTGAGCCTGGGCTAATTTTGAGATATGCTGCAAACACCATTCTTCTGTAACATTATCAAATTTTTCACCAGTATTGTTCTGTGCGCCACAGGTATCGATAATAGCGTATGGATGGTCGTGTCCTCGCAAAACACGGCGCATCCGTGAATAAATATGTCTTTTAAATGCGGCCCTGGCTTGATCCTTTTCAGCAACGCCATACACCGCCGGTACAGATATGTATTCGTTGTTAGGTTCGATAATAATGCCAGGGTGGTGGTGTAATTCTAATTTTTGTCCTTTTAACAGTGAAAAACCAGATGGATGCGCAAGTCCGACAAAAAATTGGTTTTCAAGGTATGAAGGATATCCTCTTAAGTGTCCTGCAGGTTCTTCCCAATAATCCAATTCGGCACTTCCCCAAGGTGATTTAGTTACAAGAACTGGCCAGTCGGGATCTTTATAAGGAACTGCGTCAGTTGTATATGTGCCTAAATGGATATCCATTAGCCTGTTCCAGGCAGTTGTACCTTCGTTAATTATGTTGACTACTTTTGTAAGTACCGGTTCTGTGCCATTCCAACTATAGGTAACAGTGACTTTGGCATTTACCTCTTCCCCATATAATTCAAACACTGCTTCATTGAGCGGTTGATCTCCTATTTTGGGTGTTTTTGCAACCATTAATTTGGGTTTGGTAATTTTACTGCCCGGGAGGCCTATTGTAAACTCAATCTCATCACCGTTACCCATATTTAATTTGCGGTTACTGAGTTTATTCTGCCACCATACCGCTTTCAAACCATCTGTTGAATCAAGGCAAAAAGCGAAGGTAGGTGTCTCTATAATAAAATTCGAACCTTTCCCTGTTACATTTAATTTTCCGTTGGTATTTCTGCTGTAATTACTCTGGGTACAGCTATTACCAACGAAAGGAACCATAAGGCTTCCAACAAGGATGGATGTGTTTGAAATGAATTCCCTCCGGTTAAATTTGTTTGAATTATTATCTTTTTTCATTCTAAGTAATTTGATTATTAAATCTTAAACCACAACTAATTAAAAGCATTCTCCAGATCGACTTTCTGCACCAATTAAATAGGTCTTCTACGTCTTCCTGCTTGTCTTCCCAAACAAGGCCGTATTTCTTTTTGGTGTTAACAAGATCAATCAGGTAGGAGCGTTCGTCTTGGGATATGCCTTCGAGTTGTTTTATCTTTTGTATCAGTTCTGATTTATTCATCGCGCAAGGTCTAGTTTGGTTTGCGCATCCGGCTGTAGTTCAGGGAGGAAAGATTCACAAAAAAAAGCGTGAACCCCGTCTTACCCACACCCGGGGACCTAGGAGCCCACGCACAATAGATAAGCCGAAAGCCCACGCCGTTTGGCGTGAGCATTTCGCTTACTTATTCTTATTGTGCGTTCGCTAAAGAAATTTCCTAGGTTTCGGGTGTGCGAACAATAGCAAAATGCTATTTTAATATTTTAAATTACAATTGTTTATCTTCTATTTATTCATCTTCCTTTTTATTGGTCAAATATCCTATTTTATTCTTTGGTTTTGAATTTTGTTTTTTGTCGATATGCAGTTCAGCCAGGGATTGATTGATAAGTTCAATTTGCAAACGCGTATCTTCGTTAATATCATTATAGTCAGTAAAAACTTCTTCGATATAGTCTTTTAGCGCTTGGAGTTCGGTATAAAGTTTTGAAACTCTATCAACCGGGCTAATTGGCAGCATATTGCGGACTGCTACAAAAGTACGCATAATATTCATATTTATTTGAATTGCCGTTTTTGAATTTAACACACTGCTAAGCATTGCAACACCAAGTTCGGTAAAAACAAAAGGCTTTTTTCTTAAGCCCAGGTTAACCGCATTGGATATCACAATTTGTGATTTCCAATGCTGAAACTCAATATCCGTAAGTTGAAACATAAAATCAGACGGAAAACGTTCAGAATTTCTTTTGACTGCCTGATTTAAAGCTCGTGTTTCCACTCCATATATTTCAGCTAAATCACGATCAATCATAACGCGTTCTCCACGAAAGGTGTAGATCTGATTTTGAATATTGGAAGAATTGATTTGCAAATTTTCAGGCATAAAAATTAGATTATTGCTGGTTTTTAATTGTTAACAATCATGCTATTTAAATATTTTAAATTACAATTGTTTATTTTCAATTTATTCATCTTCATTTTTATTGGTCAAATAGCAAAATGGGGATATTTAATATTGTAACCTCTGGTTTTGTTCAAGGTCGCAAATTGCATCCTTGAAAGTATTTCAATTTCATGTGTTTATAATTTGTTTTTTAATTGCCACATAGTACTCGCCAATAATCATTGGTTTGGGTCCCGAGTATTCGGGATGGCTCGTTTCATCCTTAGTCAATTGAAACATAAAATCTATTCCCTCAAATCGTTCCATATTACGACGCACAGCCTCTTTGAGCCTTTTTGTTTCAGTACCGTAGAGTTCTTCCAGATCGAAATCCAGCATTACCCGCCGACCGCGTATCTCGTATATTTTATTTTGAATAATTTGTAATTCCATAAGAATCAATCATTTTTCAATCAGGTTCAGAATGCGCGAACAATAGATCAATGCTATTTAAAAATCTGTAATCTAATGTCTATAATCTTCTATCTGATTTCTTCTTTCTTCGATAATTCTCTTTTTTTTTGAACAACACAAATATAGAATGTTTTAAGATGAAGTCAATAAATAAATGGTCATTAGAATTAAATATATGTTTATTGTTTTTTTTTGCGCCATCATTAAGGATTGAAACATCAACAGGGTCACAATCCTGAGTTTGCCCAAATGTAAAAAATGCAGAAATCTTTAGAACTAAAGGGAAGGCATTGGTTCTGTGATTTGTGAGCAGGCGACTCGGAGTCGCCTGCTCTCCATCCCCCTTCTCAAACCTCTGAAATATCCATCAGTTTATATTCGTAATTTTCGACTTTGAATTTTGATTCAGGTGTAAAAGTCACGTGCAACCTGCAATCATATTCTTTTGATTTAAAGTTGAGTGCCAGATCTGGAATACTTTTATCCAATGCCGAATCGATTACCCCAATATAGGCATGATTATCGATGCTTGATAGTAGGCCAAAACGAGATATGGCACTGGTTTGAAAATCGAGGCGCGTCAATATGCCCAAAACATGTTCCTCATAAGTGGCAACCTGGAGCTTTTCATCCAGAACCTTTTCAATATTGACTGAATGTTGATTGTTAAGAGATGTATCTATAAAATGTCCGGTAGGAGTGGCATACTTTGTGTTAAAAACTGCCGTGTTTTTAATGATCTGCCATAGCATTGCATGGTGTTGAGGTTCCATCTTGTTATTTTGAAAGCATTCCAGGTATTTTTTGATTTCCTCTTCATTTTCAGCCGCTAAGAGAAGGTGGTAAGTTGTCAAATTTTCCAATTCATTATTTGTATGGTACAAACTTTCGTTGTAATTGTCGGGGAGTAGGTCCTCAAGGCTATTATTGAATTCAATACTGTAACATGTTTCACTTTGACTCTTTCTGAATTTTTTGGAAGGCGGCTTTGATTATACTCCAGTATCTGGGTCTTAATCCTTATAGAATTAGGAATCACAAAATTCTTTACCGACAGTGCCTTCTTATTGTCTTTTAGTCCATCAGGTTCAAATGGGTTATCAGTTCTAAATCTTACTGTTTCTTTAGAAAATTGAATATCATCATCGTGTGTTGGATTTTCAAAGGGTTTAAGGTCTATTTTAAAGGTGTCGGGTATGGGCCATTTAATTTTTGTAACCTCGGGATCAACTTTCCAAAGTTTGTGAATGTTATTTTCCGAATCGAATTGAGCGAAATAAACGATCCCTCTCTCTGGCTTTTGAAAGGTGTAAATCATATACATCCCTCCGCCATTGATTTGTTGAAGCCGTTCATTGCTTAACTCAACCAAATAAAAATACTCCTCATCAATTTCACGGGTTACCGCTAATTTAAGGTAATTTACATTGGTCACAGATGTGACAATCTGTGCATCAAGATATTGGGCAAACGTAGAGATAAAGCTGGTCGTTAAAGTTCCAAGAATGTTGGAGGGAATGGCATTTTTAAATCGTGGATCCATTTGTTAGGTTTTTTTAGGAGCCGCTAATTTAAGGAAAGAATTGATTTTTTTGATTAATACATGGAATAATATTGCAGATTTTAAGAAAGTTAGCTAAAAAAGAATGTAAAACAGGTACAAAAACCATAAAGGACGGTTTCCCAGCCCAGGGGTCCCGCGATTTGTCCCGAGCACTCGGGACGGTTTTCAACCTTTAAAATAAAGAGGCGATTAAAAATCGCCTCACCCCCCAACTTCCTCAACTTCCTTAACTTCCTCAGTTTGATTCTTTTGTGGAGAGATACTCAGCAGGTGACTTGGAGTCACCAGCTGAGGAGTCCTGAAACTACTTATTCGGATTGGTGTAACAACTCTGCTGATCCCTAAATATCAATCCTTTATCACAGAATTGAGTCATATACCCTTCGGCGGTCTTTTCGGCAATGGATAAACTTTTTGCCAGAGCAAGATAACCGGGACGGTTAAACTTTTCAGGCAATTGATCAAGAAATTGTTCCTTCCTATTTTTCTGTCTTGGATGGGTACTATCTTCAGGCAATTCAGAAAATACATAACTGGCATGTTTGACCAGCACATTGACCATCGCCAATGCCGACTGGAAATCTTCGTCCGTACATTCGTGTTTGTCTGAAAAGTCGCCCGTTTCAAGTAGCCGCAGTGCTGAAAGCACCATTGCAATTCTGAAAGCAATCAATCCCAGCCTTCTGATGGTGGCCATGTACTCCATTCCCTGGAGGGTCAGGTATTTGACCTGTATCTGGGTAAAGAAGGCATGAAACTGGTCCTTCTGCTCAGCTGTCAGGCAAAACTGAATGGCTGGATGGTTGTTTAAAGCGTTGTACAGCGGCAGAAATTCTTTGCCCAAACGGTTGAAATACTCCTCAAGTCCCTCGTTTATAGTGGATGCAAAAACATTTTTCCATACAGGCTTGATGTTCATGTGATAGAAGATAAATCGGCTAAACAATCCATTCTCCGCATTGGGAATCAGGGTGGCAACCTGTTTGGGAGTGCCTGACAGCACTGTTGAAAGGCAGGGATTTTCAATCTCTACATATTCCCTGTCCGTACGGCGGTAATAAGAAATCGTTTCATGGTGGAATGCTTTGCGGAAACCATCTGAGTAATTGCCATAATCGGTCTTGAAAGCCTGAGCCAGTGTATCGCCTTCGGTTTCAAAAATCAGTCCCTTTCCCTCGTTGTCCGAAAGCAACTGAAAAACTCCCGTTGTGCTGTTGTTGGCAGGGATGAAAAGCATCTTTTCCGGTGGCTTCACCGGCTTTTCTATCTTGCAATCCTTCCCTTTAAAAGCGTTAAACTCTCTCATGTCATTTTCATATTGCAGCTTCATTAAATTGGCTTGTTGGCGCAATTCAGCATGAACAGGCCTTACCAGTTGTTTGCAATGAACCAGCCTGCCCTTGCCTGCGGAAGCCTGGGCAGTGATGAACAGGTACATGTTTGAACAAACTCTTTTTCCGTCATAGATCCCATAAAGTTTAGGAAAACAGGCGCTCATGGTAGCCAATGATCCCATAAGCAAAATATCGCGTTCCTCCTTGGAGTCGGCCACAGCGATGACTTTATGAAGGAAATCAGGTAAAACAGAAAATATTGAGTCCGGTAGTGTGGGCAAATCGTCAGTATCTGACGCTGGCTCCAATGCCTTTACTGTTTCTGCTCCTGTAAGGCCACCCCCAGGACTTGGTGGCGTGGTCACTATAACCTCAGAAGCCTCTGAATCTCCTGTCCTTACATCAATCCCTGCCTGCTTGGCTAAATGAAAGAATGTTTTAATGGTGATTCCATGGCCTTGTGCCTTGATACATTGATCGTATTGTTTGTTACAATCAGTCACTGAATAGCCGGGATAGAACAGGCTTATTCGTTTGTAATATTCTCGGCCTGCTTCGCCAAACTCATCTGCCAGCGCGAAGCCGATATTGAGCCAATCGGAATAATTGGTGGTAATATCCATTTGAGCCGCTTCGATGCGTGAAATGATTAATTCGGTATCATTGGTTGGGATTGGTGTTGGCGTAGAGAGGTTGCATACAATGTCTCTAATATCACCATCACCACCTGTATCGGTATTCAACCAATCTTGAGGATTAAATTTCTGTTTCATAATTGTTTGATTTAAAAAATGTGAATATTATTTCCTTTTTAACCGCGTAGCGGTGAAAGTATGGTAGAAATGATGGCTAACCGAGGGCTTATAAACCGCGTAGCGGTGACACTATGACGACCATACTGTCGGTGCTACGCACCTTATTAATATCGGGTTGGCAGTGTTAATTGTTTCTACCATACTTTCGGTGCTACGCACCTTTTAACGATGGAGCGCCCATCCGCGTAATCCGCTTTAAGCCGTGAAATCTGGTTCCGTGGAATCCGCTTTAATCCGTGGTATCCAAATTGGATTTATATATACCTCCGGGTCGTGAGGAAGGAAACAAGCCCTGGAGATGTCTTTACCTGACTTATCAACTTCTAACCCGTATTTGGTCTTTAAGTAGGCTTCCACTGCCGCAAACCACCGTTTATGAACAGATTGTTTCAAATCAATCGATATGATCCATTTCAATCCATCTCCTGATGGAGATACAAACATCAGTTCCGTTTCGAAATAAGGATCAGCGAGCAAGGTTTCCTTCAACTGGGTAAGGTTTTCAACATGGTCAAAGTCGAGTGTCAAAAGTCCTGAATGATTGACCAAAGCTGAATCACCGCGTTTTGTAAACACCCCTGAGAAGGTCACGTAATCAAAGAGAGTTCGCTTATACTTGCTGGCCTTTTCTGCCTCTTTGATTCCTCTTAGTTCTAAAGTTCGTGGTTCGTACCTGCTTCCCTTAATGACTTTCCAGGCATCAGGGAGGGATATTTCCGCAGAGGGTAGGGTATTAGCCACCGGACAGCGGTAATAACTGAACTTGGGCGTAGCCATGACGATTGCAGGAACCAACACTTTACTTTGATCGTTAGAGTAGAATCCCTTTTCCTCACCAATGTGCAAGTTCAGATCTTCATTGATCTTCTGCAAAAGCTCATCGCCCTTCAGCTGGTAATGAAGGGCTGCAAAATCAAAAGGATTCCCGTTAAATTCGGATAAGTCAGCATCCTGGTAACAAAATACATTATCTTGGTTGCTGATGTGAAGCGTTGGTTGATTCCCGTTAAGGGGATTCCGGGTAGGCTTGCATTGTTTTCCCGAAAGTTCAAGGACAACCGTATCAGGGTAATATAAGCTCAGAATATATGAGTAAATATGCAATCCGTAATGCGTCCCGCGAAGAATATCTTTTTCCTCAATCATGGCGTTTGCTTTGTTGATTTCTTGAATAATTGCTGTTGAGTAAAGCTTCCAGATCGGAAACCTTGTAATAGCATTTGCCATTGAACTTTGTAAAGGGTAGCAATTCGGAAGTGCGCAAGGTTTGCAAAGTCCGCTGGCTGACATTCAGGGCAACCGATACATCTTGCCCGTCAATCCATGTTTCTTTGAATACCTGTGCCGGACTTTTCTTCATGCTTTGAAGCTGTGTCTTGACTTCCTTCAAATCCTCTGAGAATTGAAGAAGGGCTTTTTTTATCTCCTGCATGATCAGTTCCTCCTGGTATTAGGGTCAAGCGATTTGCAATCGCTTTTTATCTCGTCATTTATTCTTTCTGCCGCGGTTAAAAACCGCGGGACCCCAGGGTCAAGCGATTTGCAATCGCTTTCTTCCCCATTAGTAAGTGATAACTGTCTGACAGCCTCTTTCATTTCATATTTGGAAGTCTTTCGTTTTGATAACATCCAATTATACAATTCCTTCCTTTTAAAATACAGCTTTCCCCCATTGGGCTTGTAAGCCGGGATCTTTTTCAAACTGACCAGCTCATAGAGGTACGAAAGCGACAACCCTAAATAAATGGCGGCTTCCCTGGAGGTTAATACTTCCTTTTTTAGCAGTGACTGCTCCTTCAGCATTTTTTCAATGCTTTCTAATTTTTCAATAATGTAATGATTCATTTCTGTAAAATTTAAATGTTAGAAAATGAATCTTGGCCAAGACTAAACAATCAATTGATGAGTACAAACATAGAAATATAACAAGTTGGTATTACGCCATTTACGGGTGCGTAGAGTCATGCGTAGAGCGTTGAGTGTGCTCAAACAATGGGGGATATTAGGACTATGTAAATAAATAGTCCTGAATAATAATTGAAAAGTTTTTTTGATGCGTAGAGTATTAGAGTCTTCTTTAAAAGCTATTTGCTGCTTTTTTAAAAGCGGATTGCCTTTTTGTAGGCTGTGAGGATTTTAATTTTGTTGCATCAAAGCTAGTCCCATCAGCTTTTACAAAGCATTTTATGGTAATATTCCAATGTTGTTGAGATGGGCAGATCAGCTTTTTATTCTTCACTGCTTGCTTAATAAATACCATTAAATCACCTTGACTTGCAAGCCATTTCAATGGAGAGTCCACTTCTTTACCATTACTTAGTTTCCGAAATTGAGACAAGGTTACATCTTTGGAAAATGCATTCAGGTCATTAAGTTCTTGAAATACGTAGGAAAGATTATCCTCTTTTGTGTTATCATACTTGAAAGCCAATATCCCGGCATTATTGATCTTTTTCTTATGAACGTTTTTGTTTGTTTCTGCCTGTGCTTTTTGATACTCCGTTTCAGGTTCTTGCAGCAATTCCTCAATACTAATAGGATTATAATTGGGCTGGACCTTTAAATCCTCAAATTCAATCGATAGTACCTTCTTAAAATCCTTGAAAAATTTATTTAAATTCAAGCCTTCCCATTCTGCGGCTCGCTCTTTACGAAGAATATCCTTATATTGACATTTTACAAAAGTTGCTTTTTTGGTAGTTAATTGTCTATCCAATAAATTAAGTAAATTATCTACTGCCTGCTTGTATATACTGTTCAAAGAATCTTTCAAATTTCGGGCGATAAATAAGATAGGTATCTTTCCCTGTAATGATTGTTTCTGTGTCGTTTGCAAGACTTTCAATAATTGTTGAATGAGTTCTTTCTTAGGAACCATTGCCGCAATTGTATCAGTAATTTGACTATCCAATTCCATTTGGTCAATTGCTGCTTCAATTGGATTTTTATCAATCCGAAAAAGTTCTCCTTGAAGGAATATTGTCTTCTTATAAAGAACAACTGTTTCCTTTAATTCTTCGGTCTGAATTTCAATTCCTTTTTTCGATAAACAGTTATGGATAAAGTGGTTCTTTACTGCCTCTATATCCAATATCAAGAAGTAACAAGTTGGATCCTTTAACTGATTAAATTGAATCCTGCGTATATTTAATTTACTTAATATAGCAGTTTTGTATTTCTCTTCCGTCATAGCATCAGAAGGAAATTTTCTTTGAAAATCAGCAATGAAACTTTCACCCTTGTAATAACCTTCAGAATAACTTTGTTCAAATAACAGATCATATTGAGGTTCTGACACATCCTTTAAGTCAATCTTTTCTTTAAGAACATCGGCCAACCACTGATCGTATTTAACGAATGACCAACAACAAATAGGAGCATTGGTAATTTTACCCGCCTTGATATTAATAAGTGAAGATTTGAAGAATTGTGGGGTTAAACAGGAACGCATATTAACCTTGGCTATGAATTTGCAAAATAATTCATGAAATTCATTTTCATTTTCCGGTATAGCATCAGCGGATAATACCTTTAGCTTTAGTAATTCTATGATGAATTGCGAGGTAGTTAATTGTGTGGCATTTTTATAAATGTATTCCAATTGTTGCATCTCTGCCTCTATGTGTTCCTTTAATTCAGAGTTGGCTCCAACCTTTTCAATAAACCTTTGCTTGAATTTCTTTGCCTCCATTGAGACACATTCAACCTTCTTTTGAGTCTGCCAGTTCAGTATTTTTAAATAGTCTTCAATTTTAGTTCTTAAAGGCCTCCGACCAGCTTCATAAAATGTCACACTCATTTTGTTGAGTAAAAATTCTGAAAAAGTAAACGGTGGTGACAGTAATTCTGTTTTTACGTAAAGTCGGGTTAGATAAACATTTCTTTCGCTTAAAATAAACCCCTGCCTTAGTTGTTCTTCTTCTTCGAGATCGTAAAAGAGCCTACGGGACGAATAGATTTTAAAACAGTTATCCTTATGAAATGCAAAATGGAAATATTCCTGGTACTCAAAATCTCCTATTTCCTGATTTAATCGTTCTAATTCCTTTAGAATTATCGATAATTGTTCATCGATTCCCAGCGTATGAAGTTGTAGCCTTTCATAATATGCACATGCCTGAAGTTGAGCATCTTCACAGGCTGATTGATAGATACTATCAAAACGCTGTTTGATTTGTTGGTTGATGTCAGTTGTCATTGGGTGTCGGTTTCGTTAAGTCGTTGGTTTTGAATGCTTCTAACATTTCATACCTATCGCTAACTGCATAGAAATCTATTGGTACGAAACTGATGTCTATATTTCCCGAAATATAATACTATTTTATATTCATTGATTTAAATCAGGAAAGAAATATAAAGCAAACCCATCATTTTCGGGACTGTTACCTTCAAAAGTCACTTCATTACTCCTCTCCCTTAAAAAATCAGGGCAAAGGAAGTTGAGGAAGTTAAGGAAGTTGAGGGAATTTTGGGGTCAAGCGAATTGCATTCGCTTTTTTAAACCTTCCTTTTTAACCTTACCGCGGTTAAAGACCTTGGGAACTCAGGGGTCAAGCGATTTGCAATCGCTTCTTTAATCTCTCTGCTTTAAGTTGCATTTGAGGTTAGAACCCTTGGATACTACCGCGTTTATAAATCGCGGGACCCCTAGGATCAAGCGATTTGCCCCGAGTACACGGGGCCATTTTATTTCAGTTGCGTACCATTCAGCTAAAGCCATAGTGCGCATTTCTACCTGGGCCGATGTAGATATAAAAATCGGGATCAATAGAATCGATCCACAGGCAACTGAAAGGTAATTTAGTTATTGTTTCCTGAACTCGTTAAAACTCCAGATTTCTCTTTTCAATTAGATTGGTTTCTTGTTTAGCTTTTCTTTTTCTTTCTTAGCATCTGAAAATATTCGAGATGCAAATAATTTATACATGTCCGGTTTGGAATCTAAATTGAGATATTCTTCCGCTTCAAAATCATCCATTTTTTTTATCAAAAGTTGCTTTTCATTTTGAATTTTTAATAACTGTTCATCTAGACTCAACTCATCGAATTGATGATGGAAGTCTTCCATGTATAAATCCGCCTCATGTTCTGCAATTTTTATGGCTTCGGAGTATAAAATATCAAAATCTTCCTTGATTTGTTGATCGGAAATTGTTTTCATAGCAAGTTAGTTTAATTAAGTAATTGGTTTTTAAAAACTTCGGTTAAGAGATACTTAAAGCTACCTACATAATTCTTAGATGTTGCGATAAGCTCATCCCTAAACTTTCCGAAATATAATAAATATTAATACCAATTACTAAAAAACAATAAAAAAAGTAAGAGTAACATGATAATCGGTCAAAATGTACTCACTTTCTCTTTTTCTCATCTTTCCATCTTCTCATTTTCTCATCTTCTCATTTTCCCACCTTCTCATTTTCTCTTAAATCTCAAAACAAACACTTCCAGTATAGTCTTTCTTATCCATAGCGGCAAAGAACAAATAGATGTGGGTGGCTGCTTTGGGTTGTGCCGGCAATTCAAACGAACTGTTCAGGGCGCCTCTGACAAGCCCGGTGGCTGTTAAATACGAATACTTGCCGTTGGCAGTGACGATC
>Ga0209123_1002630_pt1 | contig 14743 bp, 8 predicted proteins | sample BarGraIncu00431A_FD_184500 | JGI IMG/M metagenome (GOLD analysis project Ga0209123, IMG submission 184500) | Arctic peat soil microbial communities from Barrow, Alaska, USA - Barrow Graham LP Incubations 004-31A (SPAdes) (version 2) | ecosystem: Environmental > Terrestrial > Soil > Wetlands >...
AGAACGTATTACCGCTAAATATACTGTCTTTGAGGATAAGACTATGCCCGTAGGCATTAAGCTCAATCAGAATTTCAAACGAAATAGGGAATAACAACAAGCAAAACAAATCAACAAAAATAAAAAATTATATACTTTCACTTCATCATTCTCAATGAACTCATGAAATTCATTTTCAAGCCTTTGAAATGTTTGTTCTGCTAATGCTTTTGTCCCTTTAGTGAAAACTATACAAATATCATAACCTCTGTCAAATGAAAGCGAAACAATACCAATAAAAGTTCGTGTTTTGCCGCTTTGTATCTTTCCTAAAAGCATTCCAGGATTATTAACGTTAGTCTGTCGATTTAGCAAATAGTCTACAGTTGTCTCAATACAGTCTTGCATTTCAGCCGAATAGCCTTTTGTTTCAATAAAATTAGGATAGATAGCCATTTTGTCTTTTTGGTTTTAGTTTTTCATTAATATCGTTTAATTTCTGAATATTAATCACTATGCCAATGCCCTAGCATTGCCGGCAACAATTCAATAGACGCAACCAGTTGCGTCTATTTCTGCCTTGGACGTAAACTGCACAAGACATAAATAGATTGAAGTACAGTCATTTAAAGATTTGTTGATGCTTTTCATCGGGTTGCAATTTTTCTGGTTTAATCAATTGGCTATTAGTAATACGAAAGTAAACAATAAAAAATCACACTGCAAAATATTTATTGTAAAATATTCATTTTATCCAAATAACTTCTAATTTTTCAAATCCCTCATCCCCATAGCATGCGAGGAGATAAGTGACTTTTTTGTGTAACAATGTTATTTTTCCATTATTACTTTAATTCTTGCAATAAATAGGTCGTTTCGTCAGCGTAATTTTTTTGTTCTTTACCTTTGCATCCCTACCATTTAATTTTACGCTAAAAATACAAAATGGCAGAACCTCAATTTATCAGCCGCAACCTTGCACTCAAAGAGTTTGAGTGCAAGGATACCCCTGGTGGGAAGCAGGTAACTCTCTACATCAAGTTTGTGAAAAAGAATGGGGACCTTGTTTTAATCCCTCGTGCTGTAGCTGCGGGTTTACGTTTTAACAGGCGTGATAACTGCATGCGTGACATTCTCCCGGTCGATGTGCAAAATAACCCTTCAGGTCATGTGACACCGGTTCATATCGATGGTCTCGTTGATTGCTATGCTAGGATCAAATTAAGATTTTCGGTGAATTATATACAGAATAAGAAACCACCATTTTCATTTGTCGGCAATTGCGTTCTAAGCGGAGTGTGCCGGAAAGTGTGGCGCTTAAACATCAGGATTAATTGGTAATGAGTTGACCTCTATTAGTTGAGAATCGGTCAATTGATACATTCTTTTTTTAGTTTATAACCTACTTTGTTTTAAATATTAACCTTTGACTTATTTCATGTACGTTTGAAGATCTCAAAAAAACCTTATGGCAAATTAGTTGAATTCGAAATGGATAATATTTTGATTTATTTTGAAAAGTCTATTGCTAATTGGAAATCAGCTCTTTTGGAAGTGAAGACGCTGTTCTTCGAAGCAGTTTCGATAATCTTTGAAGCGATTTTTATTATTTACACTAAAGAACTACCGAATTTAATTTATTTTTATCCTGTTTTAAAAAGAGTATTGTTTTGGGTGTGATGCTTTCAAATTAGGATGCCTTGCCTTAAACAATTAATTCTGCTTTAAACTAACTAATGATGAAAACCGAGCGAGAAATAGTCGAAGATGTCAAAAAGGGAATGGCAACCGCATTTGACAATTTGTATGGGCTCTATAGTCATAAACTCTATTTATTCGCTTTATCAATTTTGAAGTCGAGAGAAGATGCTGAAGAGATTGTTCAAAATACCTTTTTTAAAATCTGGGATAAGCGGCAAAGTATTGACAGTAATCTAACATTCAAATCATTTTTATTTACGGTTGCCTATAATATGACAGTAGATCTGCTTAGGGAGAGATTGAAAGAAAGAAAATACAGGGAAATAATACTTGATAAAGCAACATCCAATTACAATTTGGAAGAGGCCATAGAATTCGGGGATTTATTGGAGCAAGTCCAGAAAATTGCACGGGAATTACCGTCCCGGAAAAAAGAGATTTATCAATTAAGCAGGATAAAACATCTCTCGTATTATGAAATTGCAGAAAAGTTAAGCATCTCGGTCAAAACTGTTGAAAACAGTATTAATTTTTCAATGAATTTTATAAAAAAGCGTTTAGGAAAAGATTCATTGCTTGTTATGCTCTATGTTGCCCTTTACCTTTGAATGCCTTTCCAAAAAAATTACAAAAAATTACATTTTTTTCATTTTAAGTAGGGGGTATCGACTCTCGTCTGCGTATTATATATAGATTAGGAAACTTACAATAGTTTTGTTTACAATCTATAAATTCGCAATTAACGAATAAATTAAAATGTCTGAAACAGGAAAAGACCAAACCCGATTTTCATTCCTTTTTAAAAAATATATCAATGAGACCTGCTCAGTTGAAGAAGCTCAGGAGATTGCAGGTATTTTGGGAAATTCAGAAAACGATAATTCACTTAAAAATGAGGCGGGATTTCAATGGAACTCTTTAAGTCTTGGAATTAATGAAGATTTAATCCCCGTTGAAAACCGTTTAATAATGGATCGAATACTTGATCGCCTTCACCACAGGATAAGATTACAAGAAGAAGAATCCATCGGAAAGCATTTCAGATTGAATCGGTTTTTTGGAATTTTTGCAAGAGTCGCAGCTGTCATTATTTTGCCATTGCTCGTTTATTCAATTTATCTTACGTCCAAAACATTAAAAAACACGCAATTAGGTGCATCACAGGCAGTATTGCAAACGATTAAAACACCGGTAGGAATGCAAACCGATTTCTTACTTCCTGATGGTTCGCATGTTTGGTTGAATTCAGGTTCTGTTTTCAAATACCCTGTTTCATTTGCAAAAGATACGCGGCAAGTGGAATTGATTGGTGAAGCTTTTTTTGATGTTGTAAAAGATGCGTCACATCCGTTTTTAGTGAAGGCAGGAAAAATGAATGTGGAGGTGAAAGGAACACGATTCAATATCATAAATTACCCGGAAGAACCGCTTACGGAACTAATATTAGAGTCTGGAAGTGTAAGGTTATTTTCCGGTGATTATAATAATCAAAAAACTATCGCACTTATAAAGCCTGGGCAACTTGCTATCCTTGACAATGCTCAAAATAAATTATCTGTTAGCGATGTGGATGTTGAAAAGTATACTGCATGGAAAGAGGGAATGTTGATTTTTAGAGAAGAGCAGATGGATGAGGTTGCAAGAAAATTAAACAGATGGTTTAATGTAGAGATTGTCCTACAAAGTTCTGAACTTAAGGATTATGTATACACTGCTACTTATAGAGATGAGACATTGCCACAAATATTAGAACTTTTAAAAATCTCCGCACCAATAAAATACAATATCATTGAGCGTAAACGATTGCCAGACAACTCTTATTCAAAACGAAAAATAATAATAACTAAACGAAAATAAAATGCCTATGACGACAGAGGGACTAACCAAATGTTGAAAATCAAGGAGATGTTGTCGCATCCCCTTGAAAATCACTATTCTTTTCATCTTGGACGATAGAAAAGTTTCAATTTAATTTATTATTAAATCAAACACTACAAATTTATGAAATTAAAACGATTCACCAACCGGCCTTCTACAGGAAACTGGGTCGGTAAAACATTTTTAGTTATGCGACTAATATTATTTATCATAACGATTAGTGTAGCTCAACTTTTTGCGGTCGAATCCTATTCGCAAAATACCAGAGTCAACCTCAATATTGCCAATCAATCTGTTAAGGAGGTTCTAGGAGAAATCCAGAATCAGTCTGAATTTTTATTCATGTTTAATAGTAAGATTGTCGATGTTGAACGAAAAGTTGATCTAGAGACTGATAATGAGAAAATTAATCAGGTTCTCGATAAGCTTTTTGGAGGTACGGATATTGCCTATACGGTGGTTGACCGGCAGATTGTCCTATTTTCTACTAAAACACTAGCCGAGCAGCAACAATCGAAAAAGATAACAGGAAAAGTTACGGATCAAAATGGTGGACCAATTCCAGGGGCATCAATTGTAGTAAAAGGAACCACAACTGGTATCACAACAGACAATGATGGAAGTTATTCATTATCATTACCTACAGATGGCAAAATACTTGTCATTTCTTTTGTGGGGATGAAAACTACGGAAATCCCGATTGGAAGCCAAACAAAGATCAATGTAACTTTAGCTGACGAAACAATAGACATTGAAGAGGTTGTTGCTATTGGATATGGAGTCCAGAAAAAGAGCGATTTAACTGGAGCGATATCTTCAGTTAATGAAAGTAGTATAAAGAATGAGCCCATCCAACGAATGGAACAAATGCTACAGGGTAGAATAAGTGGAGTTTCGGTCACATCAACCTCCGGTGCCCCGGACGGAAGTGTTATGATTCGTATTCGTGGAGCCAATTCAATTAATGCAGGTAATGATCCATTATATGTTGTTGATGGAGTTGCCAATAGCGACCTGTTTAAGTCACTTGACGTAAATGATATCCAGTCGATGGAAGTCTTGAAAGATGCATCTTCAACGGCAATTTATGGTTCAAGGGGTGCAAATGGAGTTATAATTGTTACAACAAAAAAAGGTAGCCAGGATAAATCTAAAATACAATTTGAAACGCAACAAAGTTGGGGAACTGTAGCAAAAAAGTACGACATGTTAAATGCGGTTGAATTTGCCAAATTTTACAACGACTATCGTAAAGTTAAGGGATCAACATCTGATTTTTATTCTGCAGATCAAATTAATGATTGGACTAAAAATGGGGGTTATGATTGGCAGGATTTAATGTTTCAAACTGCCTACTCAAAGAACTATAAGCTTTCTACTTCTGGCGGTTCATCAAAAGTTCGTTACTATTTGTCTGGTAATGTTCGTGATGCAGAGGGAATTCTAATAGAATCAAAATATAAAAAATATGGCGTAAGGGCAAATATCGATGTTAATAGTTTTGATTGGCTCACTGTCAATTTTGCAATGAATGCTTCTCACGATGAATCAAGCGGGAATTCGAATGGAATCACTGGTGTTGGTGGTGTTATATGGGACGCATTGACTTATAGTCCAACCGTTGGTCTGAAAGATGCCGATGGTAATTGGATAACAGATAATGTAAGTTCTTATCAGAAAAATCCTTATGGAAGAAGAATGCAAAATAAAGATGATATTCTTTCAAATACTTTTGGCGGAAATACCAGGTTTAGTTTTATTCTACCAATTAAAGGTTTAACTTTTGATGTTTTAGGTAGTGCCAACTATTTGAACAGATCAAATTATGGCTTGACTTCTGCAATGTATAATCTGAATGTTCAAAATGCAGCATCAAATGGTAAAAATGAATACATTAGCTGGCAAAATACGAATCAATTAACCTACACCAATAAATGGGGCATACATAGCCTTACAGCCACCGCAGTAGCTGAATATATAAAAGAGACATCAAATTATCAGTCAATTGCAGTAAATAATTTGTTGACAGAATCAGTTGGCTATTGGAACCTGAATTTGGGTTCAATGAATAGTTTCGGGAATGGTTACAGCAAATCAACCTTATCTTCCTATTTAGGCCGTGTTATGTATCAGTTAAAGGATAAATATTTATTAACTGCAACCGTGAGGCGTGATGGATCATCAAAATTTCAAGGCACCAACAAATGGGGTTATTTCCCATCAGTGGCATTGGGATGGAGAGTGAGCGAAGAAAATTTTTTAAAAGGAAATAAAACCATAAACAATGTCAAACTGAGGACAAGTTGGGGTGTTACAGGAAATCAGGGGATTGGTGCCTACTCAACATTAGGTATGTTATCAAGTTCAAGCTATTCCTGGGGAACAGCGACTCCATATCCAGGTTATTGGGCTCAAAATCAACCAACTCCTGACTTGACATGGGAAAAAACCTACCAGTGGGATGCAGGATTAGATCTTGGCTTTTTTAATAATCGTATAGTAGCATCACTTGATTTTTACTTAAAAAATACAAAAGACTTGTTACTTCAAAAAGCTATTCCTTATTATGATGGAGGCGGTTCATCCTATGCAAATTTGGGAAGTGTAAGAAATAAGGGTTTCGAAGTTAGTCTAAATATTATTCCCATCAGTAAAAAAAATCTGAATTGGGAGTCTACAATAAACGTTACCTATTCTAAAAATGAAGTTGTAGAAATGGGTGGAAACCAAAGATTATTCCCTGGTGATTTTGACAATCTGATTACTTTTAATCCCTCTGTATTGGAAGTTGGTCAACCAATGGGTTCATTATGGGGTTATGAATGGTTAGGCCTTTGGAAAACCACCGAGGCAGCCGAAGCAGCAAAATATGGTCAAAAACCAGGAGACAACAAAACTTTGGATAGGAATAAAGATTATATCATTGATAGTAATGATCAGGGAATTATTGGAAAAGCTTTCCCCGATGTTACATTTGGTTGGAATAATACTGTTTCATGGAAAAGATTCGAATTTAACGTGTTTTTTCAAGGGGCCGTTGGTGCCGATAGATTAAACCTCACTCGCTATGGAATATCTGAATCTATTAGCGATGCAAGATTCATAACATCTAAAGAAGGTTATTACAATATGTGGACTCCTGAAAATCAGAATACCAATATTCCTAATCCATACAGTTCGACAATAAAAACGAATGCCGGATCAACACAATACTTGGAAAGCGCTGATTACTTACGGTGTAAAAACCTAAGTATTGCTTATAACTTACCAGTAAAATCCAATAGCATTAAAATTTCACTTAGCGTCCAAAACTTGTATACCCTTACTTCATATAGTGGTTATGATCCGGAGGTTACAAGCTCAGGCACAAGTGATACACGATCAGGAATTGAGACGGGAGCTTACCCTTCACCAAGAACTTATACAATTGGCTTTAGAGCTAATTTTTAATCAATTGAATATTAATTCATTGAGGTGTGAAGCTAATTAATTAATTAAAGATAATTATAATGAAAAACTATAGTGTTTTAATATTAGCGTTTCTTCTTTTTTCATGTGATAATTTTTTAAAGGAAGATCCCAAAGGGCAGTTGCCCACAGATAATTTTTTCACGAGCAAGGCTGATTTAGATATGTCCATAACTGCACTGTTTGGTCAGTTTCAGAACCTAAATCAACAGCCGGGGCGAGCGCTTTATGCTTATTGTGCGGATGACGTAACTGCTCAGAATAGCGGAAATAAAGCGCGGTTTGCGGAATATGACATGTTCAAATTTACTTCTGGAAATGTCGAATCGGGTAATTGGTATTCATATTTATATGCAACAATAAAGGCAACCAATTTTATTATTAATAATGCAGTAAAAACGCCCGCAGACGAAAATTTCGTAAACGCCCGGCTAGGACAAGCTTACCTAATTCGTGCCTATTGTTATTTTAATTTGGTAAGGATATGGGGAAGTATTCCAATTGTCACTAAAGTTGAAATAAATTATGATGCGCAAAAGGAAACACCAGCTGCAGTATATGCATTGATAGAATCTGACTGCACGATGGCAGAAAAGATGTTACCAATTAATCATGATATAGTACCCTATTTCCAGAATGGAATTAATGTAGCACCGGGGAAAGGCGCTGCAAAAGCCTTGTTGGCTTCTGTTTATATGACGGAAGCAGGATGGCCATTAAAAAAAGGAGCACCCTACTATGATAAAGCTGCTGAAAAATATAAGGAAATAATTGACAATGAAGCAGCGTATGGATATATTCTTGAGCCGAAAATTATTGATTTAACTGTAGAAACTACCGGAAACTACTCAAAAGAAATTGTTTGGGGGGCATTTTATAACATTAACCAACAATCCTATATGGGCTGCCTTAGTGAATTACCTGAAGAAACAGCAGGATGGTGTGATTTGCTCGTAGAAATTGAATTTTACAATAGTATGCCTGCAGGACCTCGCAAAGATGCCTGGATTCTGAAGGATATTTGTCTTATGAGTAAGATAGATCCGGCTACAGGAAAACCTGCTATGGTTCCATGGAATTCCACAGAAACTAATCAACAACATCCTCATTGGAGAAAAAATATTGACAATGGGAACTGGGATTTTAAAGTCGATGCAAATGGAAAGGTTTCATACACTAGTGCTGGACTAGCCTGGAATAGCGGAAGAACAAAATTCATATTCAGATATGCTGACATACTACTACTATATGCAGAAGCAAAAGCTTTTGGTAGCAGTGCGCCAGATGATCTAGCCTATACTTGTGTTAACAGAGTTCGTGTTAGAGCGGGACTGGAAAACATTCCTGCAATGTCACCCACTGAGTTTCAAAAAGCAGTTCTTGATGAAAGAAGATGGGAAACCGCAGGAATGGAAAATGGTTGTATGAGCCGTTTTTTCACGATGCAACGCCATGAAATACTGCACAAACAAAAAGATTATCGCAGTGCTAAGGATAGTCCAATAAATCAGAGTTTGACACTAAGCGAAAGTTTTTACTACTTTCCAATCCCGGACAGGGAGATACTTATTGTTCCACAAATGAAATAGTATTAGTGACTGTTTTAAATTAAAATAGACGAGTAGAGGAAAGACAAAGTCGATGTAACAGAAATATTTTTTAACAAATTCTTAGAATTTGATCATCTAAGTTTTGAGAATGATTAAATGTCGCATTTCTAATAGCATCAATTTCTTAACTCACCTCTTCCCAACTTCGATGCTCTTCCCCTCTCTACAAGTAGAGAGGGGCTAAGCCCGAGAATTCGGGCTTGGGATGAGCGAATTTTAAAATACGACAATAAATATGTAATATTCCTTAAGATCTTACGCATTAGTAATTTCATCGAACTATTTAATTATGGACATGAAACCCTCATTAGCTAAAACTCATTAATGAATATCTATGAGGGTTCTATGTGGCCATTAAAACAAATAATTTAGTAATGAAAAATTTTATTCTGATATTAATTACTTCAATCAGACAACTTTTATTAAAACTACTAAAAAAATAATTTATGGAACCTAAGTCACAAAACAACAAATACACTAACACATGAAAAATACACAATTACGAAAGTATCAATTGGCTTTTATGTCAATCATTATGCTGATAGCATCCTTCAGTACTTTTGCACAGTCACCTGTCACAGTTCGTGAAGTTGATGAAAACATTCCAACGTATTTATCAGGTCCTCCGGATCCCAACCCGATGTTTTTCTTCGGAAGAGGAACGCAGGGAGCTGAGCAGCGAATCTATCCATATTCGCTCTATGATAATCTTATAAACAAGAAGGGTGATAAAACCTATCATTTGGTCTACCTGGAGAACGAATATGTTAAGATAAGTGTAGCACCTGAATTGGGTGGAAGACTGTTTTCTGCGGTAGATAAGACAAACAATTACAATTTTATTTATCCACAACACGTCATTAAACCTGCGCTTATTGGTTTGACCGGAGCCTGGATTTCAGGCGGCGTTGAGTGGAATGTACCTCATCATCATCGGGCAAGCACATTTATGCCTGTTCAGTATAGCATTGAAGATGGGGCTGATGGCAGCAAAACGATTTGGGTTGGCGAACTTGAAATACGCGACCGCATGCGTTGGGCTGTTGGCTACACACTCAGACCAGGTAACTCAATTGTTGAATGCAACATAAAGATCATCAACCGCACCCCGGTTGAAACCACCATGCTTTGTTTTGCCAATATTGCGGTATCCATTAACAAAGATTACCAGGTCATTTTCCCTCCAAGCACACAGTGGTCAACGGGTCATAGCAAACGTGAATTTAAACCCTGGCCGCTTGTTGATGGTGTTGACGTGAGCTGGTATAAGAACAACAAAAGCTCAAATTCTTGGTTTGCAGTGAATTACCAGGATGATTTTGTTGCCGGATACGATCATGGCAAAAATGCTGGTATCCTGAATATTGCCGATCATAACATTGTAGCAGGCAAGAAATTCTTCACCTGGGGTGTCGGAAACATGTGGGACAAAATCCTTACTGATGACGATGGGCCTTATCTTGAAATCATGGTAGGTGCCTATTCCGACAATCAGCCTGACTATTCCTGGTTACAGCCTAACGAAGAACGTTCGTTTACCATGTCACTTTTCCCATTCCGGGGCATCGATGGTGTGAAGAATGCCAATCTGGATGCTGCAGTTAACTTTGATGTAAAAGATGGTAAAGCTAATTATGGATTCTATACAACAAAAGCTTACACTGATGCCACTGTAACTCTTAAAGCTGGCGAAAAGGTACTTTCTGAAGAACACATATCAATCAATCCGGGGAAACCTTATGCCAAACAAATTGCCGTACCTGTAGGTCAGGATGAGCACGAACTCCGGGCATCGATTTCGGCAGGAGAACGCGAATTGGTTGCTTATTCTCCTATTATTCTTCATCCGACTTCGAAACCAGTAGGTTACACTGAACCTAAAGAACCAGCTCAGATTAAGAATGATGAGGAACTTTTCCTGGCAGGCCAACGAATCGATCAGTTTCATAACCCAACCCTTGATGCTGATCCGTATTGGGAAGAAGCGCTTCGCCGCGATTCGGGAAACGTTGCTGCAAACACCGGGATGGGTCGGTTATGTTTGAGGAATGCGAAATATACTCTTGCTGAGAAATATTTTAATAAGGCCATTGAACGACTTACTGCTCAATATACAACTCCAAAGGATGTTGAACCAATTTATTATCTTGGAGTTGCATTAAAGGGACAAGGACGTCTTGGTGAAGCATATACCGCTTTTTACAAAGCAACCTGGAAACAGGAATGGAAAGCTCCGGCCTATTACTCTTTGGCCGAGGTTGCATCATTGCAAGGCAAGTATTCAACTGCACTCGACCATGTCAACCATGCTCTTGATGCCAATGCGTACAATGTTCGTGCATATGTGCTGAAAGCTGCTTTGTTGCGTCATTTCAACCGTAATGAAGAGGCTCAAAAGCTAGTTGCTTTTGCCAAAGAAAAATGTGATCCGCTTGATGCGCAACTTATGGCAGAACAATGGCTCGCTTCTAAAGATGCAAATGCCGCTAAAACTCTCTTTTCAACATTAATCGACTATCCGATAAATGCTCAGGAAATTGCCGCCGGATATTGCAACAGCGGCCTTTGGAATGACGGAGAAACTGTTCTCTCGCAATTAATCACCGAAACGAAGGACAAGACAAGTATTTCGCCACTGGTGTATTACTATCTGGGATATTTTGCCGAAAAACTTGGAGAATCACAAAAAGCATTAGAATACCGGAAGCAAGCTAGTCTTCAAAAGCTTGATTATGTTTTCCCTTTCCAGCAGGAGGCAATTGGTGTACTTCTCAGTGCAATTATTGCAAATCCGATGGATGCACGGGCTCCTTACTATTTGGGTAATTTGCTGTACGACTGGCAACCTGAAGAAGCGATTACGCTGTGGGAAAAATCTTCTGTTTTAGATCCGAGCGCACCTATAACATGGAGAAATCTGGGCATAGCCTATTCACACCAAACCGCTGAAGGTTCAAAGGGTAAGGCGATTGCCTGTCTGGAAAAGGCTGTAAGTGTTCCTAATCATTACCCTACACACTTCGCCGAGCTTGATCAACTATATAAATCGGAAGGTATACCGGTTGTTAAACGCCTTGCATTGCTTGAAAAGAATCAAAAAATTGTAACAAAAAAAGACGATGCGCTTGGCGCAATGATCAATCTTAAAATCTTTGCTGGTAAGACTGACGAATCTATATTGCTTCTGAAAAGCCGTACCTTCAGTATCTGGGAAGGTGGTAGTGCCTTCAACACCGGACAAGCCTGGGCTGATGCTCATCTGATCAGGGGGCTCAAATATTTTGACAAAAAGAAGTACCACGAGGCGCTGGATGATTTTCTGATAGCTTTGACTCCACCTGAAAACTTACGGGCAGAGGGACGAACTTCACGCAAAAATCAAATTACATACTGGATAGGATATACATATGCAGCCCTTGGAGAAACGGAAAAAGCAACGCAATCATGGAATGAAGTTGTCGCCTCCGAAACTCAGACCAAACCTGGTGCAGAATGGAGATATGGTTTTGTTAATTTACAGGAGCAGAGTTACTTTATTGCGCTTTCCAAGAAAAAACTCGGTTCTAAGGATGATGTTGAAGCAGTATTCCGTAAGTTGTCAGATCTGAAAACGAACCTGGACTCAAACGCATCAGGTAATCAAGACTATCAATTTATTGGTGCAAAAAGGTTACCATCGCGCGACGATCAAGCTTTGCCACATTATATTTCAGGTCTCGGCTATGCAGGTCTTGGTGACAAAGTCAAGGCACGCGAAGAATTTAATGCAGCATTAGCCTTATCGCCAGATTATCTCAACGCAAAGATTGCCCTGAACCAGCTTTGATTATTAAGCAGTTTGGTTAAAGAATAAAGAAGAGTCTATCATCATTAGCCCCTGGGTTTGACGCCGAGGGGCTTTTTTTGTGGATGGATATTCCGGAGCATGCTGGTTCTTCATCAATTTAGGTGATGTTTAACCGGCATTACTAAGTATCACTTTTCTTCGTAGGAACTCGAAGATGGCTCTTCCATACATTTGCCGTTTTATGCTTTTCAATCTGTTCACCTGTCCTTCGACTCGTCCATTGAGCGTTGATTCGATTGCTGGGTTAAAGCGGGATTAATTCCCTCCTCATAATGTCAAGCAGAGGAGTTAAAACTCGTCTCAAAGAGTTTGAGAAAGAAATCTCTTTACAACAGAATAATCTGGACTAAGCTTGTTCTTCGTCATATTTTGGGAAATGTAGTCTCGTGAAATAATGTGTTAAATATTTGATATACAGTTAAATAAATCAATATTTGTTTGGCGATAAGATGAATAATTATTATCTTTAAGTAATTTAATGACAGTTACTTACGATGATAAAACGTCTAATTTTTTTGCCCGGATTTCGTATTAATGTTATTGAACATAATAACTCTTCAATCAATGTTTTTGCATCGATTAAGTCCAAGCGGTCCCAATGCCCTGGCTGTGGAAGTTTCAGCACCTCTGTTCACGATTCTTATACACGAACTATATCGGACCTGCCTGCCTTTCAAAATACAACCATTATCATTTTAAAAACGAGAAAATTTAAATGCAGAAATTCCCTTTGTAATCGTAAGGTTTTTTCTGAACAGGGAACCGATATCATTCGTTACTCCAGGAAAACTGTCAGGGCATCGAAAATATTGGATTCGTTGTCAATCGAGCTTACTGGAAAACTCGGAAGCCTAATATCAAAGCAATTATTAATTGCTGTTAGTCTCTCTACAATTACCAGGATAGCCCATCGGCAACTATTACCAGAAATACTACAACCTACAGTACTCGGAGTTGATGATTGGGCATATCGTAAAGGTGTAAGTTATGGAACTATCTTAATTGATATGGAAACGTCCAGACCGATTGAATTATTAGTATCGAGAGAGAGTGTGGATCTAAAGGAATGGTTGACAAAATACCCTGGTGTAAAGATTGTTACCAGAGATCGGGCTAGTTCGTATTCTTCCGCGATTAATGAAGTTTGCCCGGATACGATTCAGATTGCGGATCGATTTCATCTATTAATGAATCTATCAGATGCCTTAGACAAGTATTTCAAAAGCGTAAGACCGGAAATCAGATTGCTGATAAAAAATAAGACCGAAGAAATCACAAATATGTCTAACCATAGTAAATCAGGCAATGAAAAGGTAGATATTGATTCAGAGTACATCCCGGGAACACCTGAATTTGAAAAAATTAATGCAGATCAAAGAATCGACACATTTAGTAAAGTGAAGGAGCTCCAAAAACAAGGAGTTAGCATCCGTGGAATCTCAAAAGGTTTGGGAATCAATCGTAATACTGTTCGCTCATATTTTAATCAGAAATCATTATCTCCAAGAAATACTTCAAGATCTACAAACTTTGATACATTTACAAACCACATTTTGGCTCGACTAAATACAAAGGGTTATACGATAAAAGACATAATCGATGAGATGCTTACGTTGGGATTTAATGGAGGAATGACACAGGCCTATTCCAATATAAACAGCCTTAAGTCTGTATACAAGATCGAGATTACAGATTACACTGATATTGAAAGATCTCCTATCCCATATGTCAAACCTTTAAACTCCAGAAAGCTGGCAAAATACATTGGTGTCAGTCTTAAAGATATAAATGACACGGACGAAAGGAACTACATGGAAATGCTTTTGGATAATATTCCGGAATTCCGAATTGTCAGAAAATTAGTCCAAATTTTTAAGACGATGCTCAAAAGAGGTTGTGGTAGTATTAAAAGATGGATTGAGTTTATAAGGCACTCAAAACGCAAGTTATCTGGTTTGAAAACATTTGCCAATGGTTTATTCATATATATTAAAACTGTTGAAAACGGAATACAATTGCCCTGGAGTAATGGACCTATAGAAGGTCATGTTAATAGGCTTAAGAGTATTAAACGGCAAATGTACGGCAGAGCCAGTTTTGAACTGCTACGAAGGAAAGTGATTTTATCTCAAACGGGGTAGTGCGTCCCCAAATATGACGAAGAACCCCGAAAAGTATACCAGTAGTTCATTCCAAAAGTATACCATTTTTAATTAATAAAAAGACAGTACTCTTGTGATCGGGGTACCCCGATCACAAG
>Ga0209123_1002631_pt1 | contig 14739 bp, 13 predicted proteins | sample BarGraIncu00431A_FD_184500 | JGI IMG/M metagenome (GOLD analysis project Ga0209123, IMG submission 184500) | Arctic peat soil microbial communities from Barrow, Alaska, USA - Barrow Graham LP Incubations 004-31A (SPAdes) (version 2) | ecosystem: Environmental > Terrestrial > Soil > Wetlands >...
TTACGTGAAACGAAAGCGATGTATGTTTCACTTGTTGAACACCTGCCTGCCGCGATCTTTCGAAAAACCAGGGATGGACGATACGATTATGTTAATTCGCGTTACTGTGCGCTTAAAGGTTTAACAGATGAAGAAATAATAGGGAAAAATCCCATTGAACTGGCTGAATATGAGGAATCTAAGGAATTGGCTGGGCGCTATAAGAAAGCTCCACACCAGAGAACTTTGGCAAATAAAGGAATTGAAAGCCATGATTGGATTATACGACATGGTCAGAAGCTTGAATCAGAAGAGGTATATGAGCAGGAGGATGGTAGTCTGGAGTATTTTCAAGTAGTTAAAATACCTATTTTTAACATAATTGGTGAGGTTGTAGGTTCTCAGGGAATGCAGTTTGATATTACGTTACAAAAGAAAATGCAGTCTGATTTGCTTGTTGCAAAAGAAAAAGCGGAAGAAAGTGACCGTTTGAAGACTTCCTTTCTGCACAATATTTCTCACGAAATCAGAACTCCGATGAATGCGATTGTCGGATTTTCCAACATTCTGAATGATAATGAGCTGGCTGCTGATAAAAGGGCGTTGTATACAGAGGTCATTATTCAAAGTAGCAATCAACTGCTTTCCATCATTGATGATATAGTCCGGATTTCAACCATTGAGTCTGGACAGGAAAAGTTAAATAGGACTGAATTTCAAGTTAATGTCCTGTGTTTTATGGCTTACAATCAGTTTGTAGAGAAAGCGGAAAGATCAGGAATCGATTTCCAAATCAAGTCTGAATTTTCAGATCTGGAAGATTGGATATTTTCGGATGAAGCCAAAATTCTTGATGTTCTTACAAATTTATTGGTAAATGCGTTTAAATTTACTGTAAAAGGGCACATCTACTTGGGCTACAATTTAAAAGGTAATAAACTTGAATTTTATGTAAAAGATACGGGCGTAGGTATTGCTGAAGAATTTAAAGAAGATATATTTAAGAGATTTAGGCAAGCAGATAGTACTTTGTCCAGGCAGTTCGGAGGTTCAGGACTGGGTTTATCCATCTGTAAGGCTTATGTAGAATTGCTGGGGGGAACCATTTGGGTGGACTCTCAGATAGGAGTGGGCTCTTGTTTTTATTTTACTTTACCTTATACAAAATCAGAAATGGTTAAGAATAATGATTATTTATCCTCTCTGGAAGAGGGTGTACAAGGAAGTCAGGTGAAGATTTTTTCCATTTTGGTAGCTGAAGATGAAGAACTTAATTTTATTCTTCTAAAAGAAATCTTATCACATCTTAAAGTGAAGGTACTTCGGGCCAAAAATGGTGAAGAAGCTATTGGTTTGATGTTACCGGAAAACAATATTGACTTGATTCTGATGGATTTAAAGATGCCTGTTATGGATGGTTACGAAGCAACCAAACAAATAAAAGATAAATTTCCGCTAGTACCCATTCTTGCTCTGACAGCCTATTCACATGATTCTGACAAGGAAAGGGCTTTAGAATGCGGTTGCTCTGATTTTATTAGTAAACCATTCAATAAAAATGATTTGATTGAAAAAATGGGTGCTCAGCTTAATCACACCTTTTAGTATTGCATACTTTTTCATTTAAGAGATGCATTTAAAGAAAATTATTATTTCCGGAGGTTCCGGTTTTATCGGAGATTATGTTTCCCACTTTTTTGTGAATAGAGGTTTTGAATATCCTAAGCTTATACAAGCTTTACATCATCTGTTGGGATAGCCCCAATGGAAAAAGAAGCATTTTTAATTCATCAGGAATACCGATTAATGGGTATTGATGTTCATCCTCTTCCTGACTAACTTTGCATGGTTCATTGAGAGGAATATACCCAGAATAAATTGTATGAGATTATCTGAATTAAAGACTGGAGAAAAAGCTGTAATCGTAAAGGTACTAGGGCATGGTGGTGTGCGTAAACGAATCATTGAAATGGGATTTGTACGTGGTAAAGTGGTGGAATCTTTGCAAAATGCTCCTTTGCTTGATCCGGTCAAATATCGAATAATGACCTACGAAGTTTCATTGAGGCGAACGGAAGCTGAGAATATTGAGGTTGTGAGCGACCAGGAAGCGCTGGATACTTCGGAAACGGATGTGTATAATGGTGTCATTTCAGAGGAGGAATTAAAAAAAATTGCGTATACCAAACGTAAACACATCAATATAGCTTTGGTCGGTAATCCAAACTGCGGAAAAACGTCCATTTTCAACCAGGCATCCGGTTCTCATGAACATGTGGGAAACTATGGGGGAGTAACTGTTGATGCCAAGGAAGGCCGTTTTAGTTTCCGAGATTATACTTTTAAAATAGTAGACTTGCCGGGAACGTATTCGTTGTCCGCCTATACTCCCGAAGAGGTCTATGTACGCAGGCACTTGGTTGAAGAAAAACCGGATGTTGTTGTGAATGTAGTCGATTCTTCCAATCTGGAGCGAAACCTTTTTTTGACAACGCAACTCATCGATATGAACGTGCGATTGGTTATCGCTCTGAATATGTATGATGAGCTACAGGCATCCGGAAATAAACTGGATCACTTACAGCTTAGCAAACTTTTAGGTGCACCGGTTATTCCAACTATTGGTCGTAAGGGCTGGGGGTTGGATACTCTTTTTCATGTGATCATCAAGGTGTATGAAGGAGCTGATTTTTTTAATACAGACGGTGAAATACGGCTCGACAGTTTACACGAACTTCATGAATACTATCATCAACATGACCTCGATCATGAACCGTTGGAAGAAATTTACGAAGATGCTGAACATCACAAGACTCCGGAACAATTGGAAAAAGAGCATCAGGAAAAAAAAGAGTATCGTGATTTACTGGATAAAAAGTATCATCACAAGTCTGAATTGTCTCATAAGCCTGATAAACATCATCACGAACATTTGTATCAAATAGGTTCCATGACGCGCCACATCCATGTAAATCACGGAAAGGTACTGGAAAGAAGCATCAAGGAAATTCGGGCAGAAATAGTCCGGAACGAAAAAATCGGAGACATTTATTCAACCCGCTTTTTGGCCATCAAAATGCTGGAAGGTGACAGAGAGGTGGAAAAGCTGATTGGTACTCTACCCAATGCAAAAGAAATTCTGTCAATACGGGATAAATCGGTAGCAATCATCATTGAAAAGCTGAAAGAAGACCCCGAGTCTGCTATTACCAATGCAAAGTACGGTTTCATTTCCGGTGCTTTGGCTGAGACTTACAAAACCGGGAAAGCGCCGGTGAAGAATCAGACCAAAAGCATAGACAGAGTGGTGCTCAACAAATATCTGGGGTATCCGGTCTTTTTGTTGTTTATGTTTTTGATGTTTGAATGTACGTTTGCGCTGGGACAATATCCGATGAATTGGATTGAAGCAGCAGTGAGCTGGTTGTCTGTCATGGTTGCCAATGTCATGGATTCCGGGCCGTTGAAAGATTTGATCGTGGATGGAATCATCGGTGGAGTTGGAGGTGTGATTGTTTTTCTTCCTAATATATTAATTCTCTACTTTTTCATTTCTTTTATGGAGGACAGTGGCTATATGGCCAGAGCTGCCTTCATTATGGATAAGATCATGCATAAAATGGGTTTGCATGGTAAATCGTTCATACCCATGGTGATGGGTTTTGGTTGCAGTGTGCCGGCCATTTTATCTACAAGAACCATAGAAAACCGTAACAGTCGGATGGTCACGATGTTGGTGACGCCGCTTATGTCTTGCAGTGCACGATTGCCGGTTTATCTGTTGCTGGCAGGGGCCTTTTTCCCCGGATATGCGGGGTTCGTATTGTTTGGCCTCTATTTACTGGGTATCATTATGGCTGTGGTTATGGCACGAATTTTCAAACGTTTTTTATTTCACCGGGAAGAAATGCCTTTCGTAATGGAATTGCCACCATATCGCTTGCCTACACTGAAATCCATTTCCCGACACATGTGGGAAAAGGCTGCTCAATATATTAAGAAAATGGGTACCGTTATTCTGGTGGCTTCCATTCTAATTTGGTTTCTTGGATACTTTCCGCAAAGTGAAAAAGACAATCAGACCCATTCGGAAGAAAACCGAATTGAGCAGCAGGAACATTCCTACATTGGGCAAATTGGAAAGTTCGTTGAACCGGCCCTTTCACCGCTGGGTTATGACTGGAAAATTGGCGTATCTCTTTTGTCTGGTCTGGCTGCCAAGGAGGTTGTTGTGAGTACGTTGGGTGTACTGTATGTAGGAAAGGATGATGATGTTGCATTGAGCAGTCGGCTGAAATCAGATACGAATTCAGACGGAAAACCCGTATTTAACGGTGCTGTCGCGCTATCCCTGATGGTTTTTGTTCTACTCTATTTCCCCTGTATAGCCACCATTACAGCCATCAAAAATGAGTCCGGAAGCTGGAAATGGGGAGCCTTCACGGTGATTTACACCCTTGCATTGGCTTGGGTAATGGCATTTGTGGTTTATAGGATTGCTCTGCTGTTTATTTAACTACGCTCTTATAATGACCTGGTTTCCTGCAGGATTTGCAATAGTGAAGAACAGAAGATAAATATTGTGAAAAAGAGACTGAACTATTTGATTGCAGGGATGTTTTTATTTAATTGTAGGTTTATTTACTACATTTGAGACAAGTCACTCAATTAATCATATTAAATATTTAAGCAATGGCAAAAATTACTTTAAAAGGAAACGAGGTAAATACTTGTGGAAATCTTCCCCTAATCGGAACGATAGCCAAAGATTTTTGCCTTACAGGTACAGATCTTATTGATGTAAGTCTGAAAAATTATGATGGAAAACGCATCGTGATGAATATTTTCCCGAGCATAGATACAGGCGTTTGTTCCGCTTCTGTCAGACGTTTCAACGCAGAAGTTGAGAAAATGAAAAATACAGTGGTACTTTGTATTTCCATGGATCTACCATTTGCACATAGTCGTTTCTGTGGTGCTGAAGGTCTTACGAATGTCATCTCCTTAAGTGAAATGCGGGCTCGGGGGTTTGGAGAGTATTACGGTGTACGGATGTTGGATGGACCTTTGGCCGGACTATTTTCTAGAGCAGTAGTGGTTCTGGATGAAAATAAAAAGGTAATTTATACAGAGCAAGTTCCGGAAATTGGTCAGGAACCACAATACCAGCCTGTAGTAGATTTGTTGAAGTAACTATTTAATGTAACTTGCGAGTTTCACTCATGAACAACAAGTACGTTAAGGTGAAACTCGCAAGTCTTTTTTTATTACAGATCAAATGTAACGACAGTCCTGATGGTACTTAACGTTGTAAAGTTCTTCTTTTTTGTTCCCCCGGAATAGATTCCATCTGTATAAAAACCGTTGATGTTGTTTCCTGTCGAAGCACCTCCCGTGTAGATGTTGTATGACTTGGTTTTCTGAATGTTTGGGGTTGATATAATAAAGAAATAGGAATCCCTGATTGGTTTGAATGTAACCAGATTATTTCCGTTGTCATCCTGGATATTGAAAAAGGTGGATGCCGGAAGTGTTTTTAGAGTTGATAAAAGGGTAGCATAGATGTAGTTTTGAGTGGAGAGACTTGATGATGGAACCGGGATTTTGGAACGGTAAGGGCCACATTCTATCAGAATGCCTCCTGTAATATTAAAAGTTGTTGCATAATCAATACATTTTGTATTGCTATTCGTTGGAGGCCCTTGAGCAACAACTGTTCCTCCCGACATATAAATACTGCCCTTAGTGTCTATCGCTTCTCCAGCACCGGCTGCATTAACAGATACGTTTCCGTTTTTCAGATAAATGGTTGTGTCACTTTTAATGGCTTTCGGCTCAGTAATACTGTTTACACCGCTGAGTATGGCATTTCCCGAAGTACCGACATAGATGGTTGGAGCACTATTTAATGATCCAATAGTAAGGATGCCTTTGGCAGAAAGCCCCTTTCCACCAAGACCGGTACTGGTGGCATTCACTGTTCCTCCAAGAATGCTTAGTGCTCCGTCTGTGGAAATACAGGCAGCGCTGTAAGCGTCCATTGATCCCAGTGAATTTGTATAAGTGGCGCCAGCACCGCTGGTAGAGATGTCGAGTGCCCCGCTTGTCATGTTGAAAGTGTTCGTTGAAATACCCTTTCCGGAAATTCCGGTATGGGTAATCGTAATGACCGATCCACTTACGGTGACATCCGCGTCACACTTAATGGCATCACAATACGAAGGATTAACTCCCGATCCGGATGCTGGCAGAGCCACTCCACCGGAAGCATTAATGGTTATAGTTCCACCGCTAAGCGTCATAGCCTGTGGGGATTTTAATCCTTTGGATTGTATTCCGGAAGTTGTGATGTTGATTGTACCGCCAGTAACCGCCAGTGTACTGTCACAGGTCATACCGTTGGTATTTGCAGAAGTACAATTGATGATGGTTGTACCTCCGTTTATGTTGATGTATCCTGCATCACCGTCAATCCCGTCACTATTGGCTGTCACTGTTACTGTACCACCGTTCATGATGTAACCGTCTTTGCTGTGTATGCCGTCTTTTGTGGAGCTGGCAATATTGATGGTACCGTTTTCAATTTGAATAAGGTCGTCACTACAGAGTGCATGTTGGTCCGAACCTTTTCCATTGATGGTTAGATTTCCCAAGCCGCTGAAAAGTAGATGTGATTCACTGAAGAACGTTGCGCTCTGATCTTCTGCAAGTCCTCCTGTAATTGTTGCAGGAGCGTATGTGGTGCCATCTGTCAATATATTGGTGGTACCATCAGCAAGAATTACATTTGTTGTCTTTTTACCCTGGATATTAATGGCTGGTCCATCGGTATTGGTAATGGACACTCCGTTTAAAATGAGGTTGATGCCTCTGACGCTATAGATTTTAAATGAACCTTCAGATGTGGATCCAGAAAGTTTATATTGTATGTCCTTGACATCAATCGTTGAGGTGACGGTGACATCGGCTCCATTTACAGCGACCGAAACACCTTCGTAAGCAAGTGGATTAAAAACGGAAGCAGTATTATCCTTGTACTCAATAGCAATGGTATTCGAATTATCTCCAAAAGTAATGCTGTCAATGGTAGATACCGGATAATCACTGACTGTTGTTCCAATATTAAAATAAATGGTGGAAGCATCGTTGCTGAAATATACACTGTCCACATCTGAAATCAGAACTCCCAGTGTGCTTTTATCCGTTTTATGAATATACATTTTTTCCTGTGCGGAAAGATAAATGCAGCAAGTTAAACTTAATAGGAATAGTAGATGCTTTTTCATCATTTCTTGAATTTAAACACTTGGTTATTTATTTTAAGCAGATAAATGCCTTTTGCCAAGCTGCCTACATTCACATTATCATTGTTGCCGGAAATCTGAGTATTCAACACCTGAATTCCGTCCGGACGGTATAAGGAGACTGTTGAAGTCCCTTCTGGTGCGTTCAGGATATTAATCTGGTTGTCTGATGGGTTAAAAAATATAGATATATTTCCATCGCCTGATTTTGTATTTTTAATTCCATCAGAGGTCGTGCTCACCAATAATTTATTGATTGTGGCAATTCCAAAAGTGGCAAAAGCCCCGGTACTGTTGTTTAGTACCAAATTATTGTTGGAAAAGGTGATTTTCTGCAATGATTTCAGTTCGTAGTTTTGTTTTGAACCATCGCGCATATTAATAGACAGGCTCTGTGCATTTAACAGGGTAGTGCTTCTTCCTGCAAGAAACAGTAGTACAGTTAGAAAAGACTTGAATCTCATAATGTAGGTGTATTTTTAAAAGATTAGATTTCTACTGCAATAATACTGATTTTTTTCCCAAGAATTAGCATTTGAATGAATGTTTAGGGTTAATTACGGAAACGAAGAGGTGAATAGTCTCTTTTTTTTTAAAATAATTTTAAAAATATAGTAGTATGTAATGCATAGTACTATAAAAGTAGTATATTTGCCAAAAAAAAGAAAGCCATGGATATAGAAAATGTTAAATCTCAGATGCGCAAGGGCTTTTTGGAATATTGTACCTTGCTGATAGTTAAGAAGAAACCTTCTTATACATCGGATATCATTGAAGGTTTGAAATCAGCTCATTTAATTGTGGTGGAGGGGACGCTTTATCCCTTGTTGACCCGATTGAAAAATGATGGACTTTTATCGTATGAATGGGCGGAATCAACACAAGGGCCCCCTAGAAAATATTATTCACTGACCGAAGTAGGCTGCTCCATCTTGGTAGAACTTGGAGAGGCATGGAGTGAACTTTTTCAGGCTATAAATCATTTAATCGAAGAATAAACAAATCGTGTGCAAATGTGCGGATGCGCGAATGTGCAATTAAATTAGAAACTACATATGAAAAAGACCTTAAGTGTAAATCTGGGTGGATCCGTATATCATATAGACGAAGACGCTTATCAAGATTTGATGGATTATTTGCAGGATGTAAAACGGCATCTTGGGCACGATGCTTCTTCAGAAGAAGTTCTTAATGATATAGAACAACGCATTAGTGAACTTTTTTCCCAATGGATGCAAGGAATTAGGGAGGTTATAACCACTGCTGATGTAGAAAAGGTTATTGGTATTTTGGGACGACCTGAACAATTTGATAGCAATGAAACGAGTGCCACGAGTGAATCCGGACCGGAAGAAGGAAAAAAAGAATCAGCTCGTACCAGGCAGGAAGAAAAAGCATCCTGTCCTCACCGTCGCTTGTATCGTGATTCGGAAAATGCCATATTGGGCGGGGTCTGTTCCGGCTTGGCTTATTATTTGAATGTCAGTGTGGTTTTGATTCGTTTACTTTTGTTTATAATGATCTGGTTTGGCGGCACAGGCTTTTTAGCCTATTTTATTTTCTGGCTGATCATACCTGAAGCAAAAACTTCTGCCCAGCGCCTGGAAATGCAGGGGGAGGATGTAACCATCGATAACATCGAAAAAAAAGTTCGTGAAGAATATGAAAAGGTGAAGGATAGGGCTGATGGTTATGTCAAGTCCAACCAATTTCAACAGAATGTACGTTCGGCGGGAAATGGTTTTCTGGAATTTATTCGTGTGTGTTTCAAAGTCTTATTCGCATTCATAGCGGGGGTGATCGGTCTGGCGAGTTTAGCTGCTTTGGTTGGAATAATTATAGCAGTGATTGTTCTTTTCACAGCCGGTGTTCAATTTGTAACTCCATGGCCTGATCAGTTTCTACCCATACAGCAGGCTTTGATGAATCCTTCTTCTGCAATTTGGATGATCCTCGGCTTGGTTTTAGTCTTCGGTATTCCTTTTATAGCCATTTTCAGGATGTTGTTCAGTAGGGTTTTAAATTTGAAGCCTTCGCCAAAATGGCAAATTTGGATCGGATTTATTTTCTGGTTTATCGGACTCGGTTTATGTATATTTTCCAGTGTGTTTTTGATGAACGAATGTGGAGGAGGTCTTTGGATTTAAAGCGTTTTTTTCGAATTAACACCTGATTACCATGAATAAAAAAAGGAATTTAATACTTATTATCGTCATTATTATTCTTGCATTTTTTGCCATTAGAAGGTCCTTTATTTTTCATCCTTTCTGGGGTCATCATTTTTTTGGAAGATGTGATCGTGTTTATCAGGAGGATGAAATTGACAATGAAGATGATGGACTGTCAAGGGTTGATATTGCTATAAGTCACATGGAAGATGGTTTAAAAGAGGTTGATAAAGCCATAGACAGAATCGATGACGAATTGAAGGATGATGATTTATCAAAATTCGATTTCGACCGATCTGACAGCATTTTTTATGGAGGATATCTAAAAAAGGAGTTTCCCTATCCCATTATTTTTCATTTTGATGAACCCATTGTAATTCGCGGGAAAATAGTAGCTAATGAGGTTTTTTATCCGGAGTCTTTAATGGGGGAATCGGATATTAAGAATCTTGATTCTACTAATTCTGTGAATGTATATATTAAAACGTCTATGATTCAAACAACTGAAATCATTTTCATCACGAAGAAGACCTTAAAGTACACTCAAAAAGTCAACTATCATTTTTCATATCCATTGATTAAAAATAAACGCGATTTGATAGTGGCAAAAGATACTGGAACTTTTGTCGCTACCGGTAAAATGTTTTTTGGTGTTCCGTTAGCGAATGTAAGTAATCCTATTGTAGAAAAGCACAAACGGTTGAATATTGAAAATCGAATGGTCACACGGATACGGTCAACCTTAAACAAGGATGCCGTTATTTAGAATAATTAGAAAGGTTATTAGAGCTCACAGATGTTTATAGAGTTAATTTTTTATGTAAATAAATGGCTTCAAAAGTCTGTTATTCATTTGGTTGATTAAGCTATTCATTATACGAGAATTTGAAATCGTAACGGATTCTAATCTTAATTTAGACATTTATTTTGATAACTCTTTCCTGTATCTTAGCTCTATGTAACTACGATTCATTGTTAATTATTTCATCATGCATTTTTATTATTCAGCGGGTGAACTTGGAGTCAGCCGCTGAAGTTGTTGCATAAAGAAAAAGCGCGTAACCCTTTATTGGTTTACACGCTTTTTAATTCATTATACTGTGGAGGAAAAGCTATTCTATATTTAATGTTTTATCATTTCGCCTACTGTCCCATATCGTTAATACGACAAGTATTGTTTTATCTGCCTCATAAAATAACAAGTAATCGCGAATAATCTTTACTCTAACGTTTTTAAAAGTAGTTTTACGCCCTGTATCCGGGTGAAGAGCAGCTAATTGTAGCGTTTCCCTTATTAGGTTGTTCAGTTTTATACTGTAAGTTTTCGACTGATTTCGTTCTATCCAGTAAGCCAGGATCTCTTTCCGCTCCTCATTGGCTTTTTGTGTCCAAACTATTTTTCGCTTAGCCATTGGTCAATTGCTTCATCTGCTTGTTGTTCAGATAATACATTCCCAGCAAGATACTCTGCTTTTGCCTCACTAACTCGTTGCTGCTGCTGCGGATTGAGTTTGTACGCTTCTTCGTTGAGTTCAAAATCGAGCAACTTACGAAGTTCCTCTATAATACGGGGTTCCTCTGTGTTTGCTATGCGACTGATTAAATCAATTTTCAATTCGGCTGTACTCATAGTGCTAATTATTAATGCATTTGTAAGTTTGCAAAGATAATACTTATTTTTCAATAAGCGATTTATTACGTGTAAACCAATATATCAAAGAACGTTTCGTTTTTCTTTTTGTTCTCACAGGATAAATCAATACCCTGCGAGTTTTTTTATTATTGTTCCAAAACTTTTCCAACCTTCTAAACTTTGGAAAAGTTAAGTAACTAGTATTTAATCAGTTTCACTACAGCACGCTTGCTGGTTTTGTCGGAATAGTTGACTAAATAAACGCCTTTGGACAGGTTGGCTACCGGAATAAGGGTGGTAGTTACTCCCTGTGCAAGGTTTTCCAGAATCAACGTTTTACCTGTCAGGTCGGTTACGCGGAGCACGGCTCCCTGACCAGCTTCGGATAAAGCGACTGTTACCGCTACGGGATTAGGATAGACATTCAGATTGATGGCATTACTTTCAACCTGATCAATGCCGGTGGTCGGACTCACTGTCAACGTGGAGGTTACTGCCGTTGCAGCATTGTAACTATCGTTACCGGCTTGTGTGGCGGTAAGGATAGTCGTACCTGATTTCAGAATATGCACGGTGTTTCCGGTAATATTACTTTGTAATAGTTAAGGTCTATTTTTGTGCTGTAAAAGGTATGGATAGCACCGACAAAATACTGCTTGAACTGATAACTGAAAAAGATCAGAAAGCTTATAATGAACTTTATAGGCGTTATAGACGTGTGTTTTACGATCTGGCATTTTCGTACACGCGGGATAAGGATGTGTCGGACGAGATGGAAATACAGGAGGTGATGGAACTACTTGATAAAACAATAGCGGATATGCTAGAGCTTACGCGTGAGATTTTTGTTCACCGCTGGAAGGAAGGATATTCTACCGCCGAAACCGCGAAACAACTATCCATAAGCGAACAAACCGTCAGATCCCGATATAACTGGGCACTGGAATCGGTTCGCAAACAAATTAAACCTCTTTACACTTCAAAAGCCTATTTTTAAAAATCTTCGGGTGTAATGTAAAATAAATATTAAATAAAGATAATTAATTGGTTAATTAATTATATATTTGCGAAACAATAAAATATCATTAATAAATTGACTTATTTGATGATTATTACTCTATTTAATAGGATGATTGTCAATTTATTGATGCTTTTTATTTTATTAATATATTAATTAAAAGAACCTAAAAAAATGAAAAAGCATTTACTGTTTGTTGTTGTTTGTCTGATGCTGTATCAGATGTTTTGCTCAGATTCCGGAAAAACCAAAGCCGAGAATGCCGTACCTGACACTCTTTCGTGGACATGGGAGGTGTCCTCTACTGTAAGTACCCGTACGAAAACCTGTACTTTTGAATTTTCGGACAATTTATTGGTCAATTGGGGAGATGGGGTCACTGAATGGATTCCGGATTCCTTAAGCTCCAAAACAATTACCCACGCTTATACCGTTCAGGCAAACTACAATTGCACGGCCATCGGTGTTGGAATATCTTATTTTAAGGCTGACTCAAGAAGGGTGCTTAATCTGGATGTTAGAAAAGCACCGGGTCTGACCTATTTGAGTTGTACCAGCAATCAGATTGGCTCGCTGGATTTAACTGGAAATGTCCTGTTGGTCTCCTTGTATTGCGGAAGCAATAGTCTAAAGACGCTGGATTTGAAATCTAACTTGAATCTGCAAACGCTCACATGCTCCGATAATCAGCTGTCGACACTGGATTGTACGATGTTGCCGGCCTTGAAGAAGGTGACCTGTCATACGAATCCGTTGATTAAGATTGGAATTAATTCAACCGGGCCGTTGAGCTATCTTTCTTGTTCGGGTTGTAGTCTGACGGCAGAAGGTCTGGATTCCATTTTTGTGAAATTACCTGCTCTGTCAGCAATTTCAACCAGCAAAAATCTATATGTGCTCAGCAATCCGGGATCTTCTTCCTGTCATTCTGAAATTGCAGCAGCTAAAAACTGGACGTTGGATCGGGTCATTACACAAAGCTCCTTTTATTTGCCGTCTGTATCCTGTAAATCCTCCGATTCCATACGGGCAACGATTTATTTAAAAAATACAGCTCCAGCCATTGCTTTTGAAATGGATGTGCTTATCCCTGATGGTTTTGTGCTTGACACTTTGCGAAGTTGCCTTTCTTTGGCAAGAAAAGGACAGCATGTGCTATCTGTAGCAAGATTATCCGGCTCCTCCCAAACCTATAAAATTATGGCATATTCGCTAAAAAATAAAGACTCGTTTTCTGGAACGGATGGGGCTGTGCTTGAACTGTATATGAAAGCGGCAGTTGAAATGAAAACGTATACGCTCGATATCCAGAAAGCGATATTGATGGATACATTGACCAATGTTATGGACCTTTCGGTTACAGATGGTCAGATGATTGTTGGAGCTTCTTCACTGGTCGGAGATGCAAACGGCGATGGAAGCGTGGATGTGACCGATATTGTCAATTTAGTGGCCTGGATAAATGGAAAACATTCTACCGGAATGAATACTGCAGCCATGGATATAGATGGTGATGGACTGTGGAATATTGTGGATATTACAAAGCTGGTGGTTATTATCAATTCAGGTGAAACTTTATCCAGATCCGAATCTGAAAGTAGTATCAAATTTGATATCGGGGATTTGTCGTTGTACCTGGCGGATGAGGCTCCTTTGGGCAATAATTTTTTTGTACGGCAGGCGGTTAACGATGCTTCCTCATTGGAAATATGCCTGGATAATATGGACAATATTCAGGCTTTTCAAGCGGATCTGCTTTTACCGGAGGGGTTGAGTCTTCAGGAAGGTGAGTTCTCGCAGCAGACAGAACGCAATTCAGGACAAACTTTTTCAATTTGTAAAGTTTCTGAAAATCGCTACCGTTTGTTGTCCTATGCCATGAAGGCAGATGCTGCATTTAGCGGAAAATCCGGAGAGTTGGCCCGAATACAACTTAAAGGTACAGAAAATCTTACAGATGGGGCTTATCCGATCGTTATGCAACAGCCTGTGCTGACAGGTATGGATCTGCAGTCTGTTTCTTTAATCTCCTATGATGCTGTTTTAATCTTTGGAAAAGAGGCTGGAAAAGAGGAACCCATTTCTTTTGGAACAGATGGCAATTCCCGATTATGGGTTAAAGGGTATGATCTTTTAACGTTAACTGTATGGGATATGGCAGGAAAGCTGATGTTGGAAAAAAAATTGGATCATTTGGATAACTTCAGTGTTGTCTTGGCAAAAGGAAGCTATCTTGTAAAGGCAAGTACAGGGAGTATACAGGGTAGCTGTCAAAAGGTGGCTGTCAAATAATGTACATTTTGTCAGTTGTTTCGGGCTTAAACCTGTTTTTTTGGGTTAAATTTGTCATGTTTTTAAAGTCAGCCGCCGGTTCAATCTTTTGGCACGGATTTCGCAGTAATTTTTATGCCGGATAAAAATCCAGTCAAAGCATTGTGAGAAAATTTCAAATGGGTAAATAACCCAATATGATTCCAATATTTATCAACTTAAAAATAGTATGACTATGACATTACAACCTCTTTCTGATCGTGTGCTGGTAAGACCGGCAGTTGCAGAACAAAAAACAGCAAGTGGCATCATTATTCCTGATTCCGCAAAGGAAAAACCCCTAAAAGGCGAAGTGATCGCAGCAGG
>Ga0209123_1002634_pt1 | contig 14720 bp, 19 predicted proteins | sample BarGraIncu00431A_FD_184500 | JGI IMG/M metagenome (GOLD analysis project Ga0209123, IMG submission 184500) | Arctic peat soil microbial communities from Barrow, Alaska, USA - Barrow Graham LP Incubations 004-31A (SPAdes) (version 2) | ecosystem: Environmental > Terrestrial > Soil > Wetlands >...
GTAACATATTTTCTTAATTTATTTATATCTTTATAGTCGATTGCAGTTGCCTTATCCATACAGAAAGCACAAACTTTTCTTTTCATTCTCTTTCTGTTACCACCGGCACCGCCGCCGCTTCTTTTATGTTCATTCATAGCCATTGTTCTTTTCCCTCCTTACCTAATATTAGAATGGTATATCTCCATCATCAATTGGTGTTATATCGCTAGCAGTGCTAAAATCGTTAGATTTAGCACTTGATTCGCTACTATTTCCACCTTGATTAGTATTCGTGTCTGATGATTTATTTCCTCCCCATTCAAGGAAGTCAACTTCATCAGCAATTACCTCAGTAACATATCTCCTATTTCCATCTTTAGCCTCATAATTTCTAGTTTGAATGTTTCCAGAAACACTTAAAAGCTTGCCTTTACTCATATAATTGGCAGTAGCTTCAGCTTGCTTTCCAAATACCACTATTGGTATAAAGTCTGCATCTGGTTGACCTTCTCTTTTAAATCTTCTATTAACGGCTACAGTGAAAGTGGCTACAGCTGTTCCTGTTCCTTGAGCAAATTTAAGCTCAGGATCCTTTGTTAATCTACCAACTAAAACAACTTTATTCATAAAAACACCACCTATTTTTCTGGATTTATTATGATATGTCTTATAACACTGTCAGTAATTCTGAATACTCTATCTAGTTCTTTAGGTAATTCTGGGTTTGCGTTGAAATTGATTAATGTATAGAAGCCTTCACCAACTTTTTGTATTTCATAAGCTAATTTTCTTTTGCCCCACGCATCAACATTTTCAATTGTTCCACCATTATTTTCTATTACACCTTTAAACTTTTCAACGTTAGCTTTAACAGCTTCTTCGTCTAATGAAGGATGTAATATGAATATAGTTTCATATTTTCTCATTAATTTCACCTCCTCCCCTCGGACTAACGGCCATGCATTGCACGGCAGGGATTACAATAATAGATTATATCACTTCATTCTACAAAAATCAAGATATTATTCTTTTTCATCTTCTTTTCTAACGATTAATTTTCCTTTATTTAATACATTTTCTTTTATTATTTTTTTTACTCCTGAGTCAAACTTAACTCTTGGAAGCATAACTATCCTTGCGCACCCTAAACATTTTATTTTAATATCTGCACCGAGACGTATGATTTCCCAATCTTTACTACCACAAGGGTGAACTTTTTTCATTTCAACAATATCGCCTAAATTGAATACTTTCATTAAACATCCCACCTTTAATTAATTAATAAATCATCTTTTCAAAGCCACGCCTTTAACCTATATGTTAATAGTTTTTACAGTTTCTCCATTCTCCATAAAAATTTCCTTTACTTTAATGTTCTCTGCTCTGATAAGATTAATGATATCTTCGATGTTTTCTGTCGTTACCTTTAAACTAATTCCACAACTTTTAGTTATAAAAGTTGGTGTAGGAATAACTACTACATTAATTTGTTTTTTTATAGTTTCTCTTTCAGCTTTCATAGCTTCATGTGTATTTTGAAACGTTACTATGTAATACGTGTTCATTATCTTTCACCCTTTTTCTTTACCTTATAGTCTCCATGTTTGCTAAAGCAGTTCATTTCATATACATTTACCTAGTCTTCGCTTATAATATAGTATTATATGGAAATTTAAAAATATGTATTTATATTGTAAAGATCATAATCTTTTATCTTATATAAAATTATACATCTTTCACATATAAGAAACATCACCAAAAGTATATCATTTATACATAATTTTATTATAAGCTATTTATAGTTTTAATTATATGAAAACAAGATTTAAACAATATTATTTCTAATATTATTAAATATCTAATTTTCTATAAAGCATAATCAGAATATTAATCAATTGTTTAAAACTGGAGGAACTTATGAAAATATATTTAGATAATGCAGCTACTACTTTCCCTAAACCACCAAAGGTATATACGTCAATGATGAATTATATGATGAACATTGGATCAAATCCGGGAAGGGGCGCATCTAGCACTTCTCTCGCTGGAAATCGAGTCATTCTAAATTGCAGATACACATTAATGGATTTTTTTCATTTTGATAAAGTTGAAAATGTAATTTTCACTCCAAATGTTACTACTTCATTAAATACTCTTATTAAATCTTGTGTAAAAGAAGGTTGGCACGTAATAACCTCTTCAATGGACCATAATGCTACCTTAAGGCCCTTAGGTTCTCTGCACGCGAAAGGGATAATAGACCTAGATATAATTTCTTGTTCAAAAAAAGGTTTAATTAGTGTAGATGACTTTATAAATATCCTTAAACCTAATACAAAATTAGTTGTTTTATCTCATGCATCAAATATTATTGGAAGCATTCAACCACTTGAATCTATAGGTAAAATTTGTAAACAAAAGGGTATATATTTTATCATAGACGTTGCCCAAACTGCCGGAATATTACCCATAGATTTCTATAAATTAAATTGTAATGCCCTAGCTTTTACGGGCCATAAAAGTTTACTCGGGCCTCAAGGTACAGGTGGTTTTTTAATTGATGATAAATTAAATAAAATATGCTCATCATTTATTGAAGGAGGAACTGGGAGTCTGTCTTCTAGCATTGTTCAACCAACTTTTTTACCTGACAAGTTTGAAAGTGGGACTTTAAATGCACCAGGTATAGCAGGGCTTTTAGCGGGTATTAATTATATTAATGACCAGGGTATTGACTCCATTCGCGAAAATGAAGAATTTTTATGTAACCATTTTATTGAAGGACTTTTAAATATACCTTCCATTAATGTTTATGGAGACACCTTTGCTTCTACACGAACTGCTACTATCTCTATTAATTCAACTAAAATCGACAATTCTGAGCTTGGATTTATCCTAGACAATGAATATGGGATTATAACAAGAACTGGTCTTCACTGTGCACCACTTGCGCATAAAAGCATTGGAACCTACCCATCTGGTACTTTAAGGTTTGGTATTGGTCCTTTTAATGATATCAAAGAGATTAACTATACACTTAATTCTCTTAATTCTATTATTGGAAAGGTGTGATTTTAATTACATGGAAAACATATTAAAAAAAATAGATAAATTAACTATCTTTTTTGTCTTATATACATTAGTTTTTATTATTTTTTTTGGAACTATATCCTATACACTTCCCTTTGTTTTTGCTTTTATTTTAGCCTCTTTCCTTAAAATGCCAACAAGATATTTAATGATAAAATTTAGGATTAAAAATACTACAGCTTCATTATTTACAACTAGCATATTCTTCACTGTTATTGTTACATTACTTTCTCTAATTATAACCACGTTAACCTCAGAATCAATACAACTTGGAAAGAACATTCAATCATATATCACTTTAAACAAAGAAATTCTATTGAATTTTTTTAATAATTTACATAATTACTATAAAAATTTAGATCCAAGTATAATTAGTAATATTGAATCCAATATTACTAATTATATAACTAAAACAATAAATATTAGTATGAATGCATCCACAAAAATATTTTCACAAACTCTAGGTATAGTATCTACAATACCTTATGTTTTAATGGTTTTATTGTTTACCTTACTTACTACATATTTTTTTACAAAGGATTTATCATCTTTAAGTAGAAAAACTTTTAATATAATTTCTCCTAAAAGTGAAGATAGAATCCATTATATATTTGATGAGTCTAAAAAAATGCTTAAAAACTACCTACTTTCTTACTTACTTATAATTACTATAACATTTTTAGAAACATTAGTTGTTTTCTTAGTTTTCAAAGTTAAATATGCTGTAACATTAAGTATATTATGTGGTGTATTTGATTTGCTCCCCATTTTTGGTATAGGAGCTATATATCTTCCCATAATAATAATATTTTTCATATCTAAAAATGTAATTGCAGCTTTAGGCCTTCTAATATCTTATATAATTATAACTATAATCAGGCAGGTCATTGAACCTAAGATTGTGTCTCAATCACTTGGTTTACACCCAGTTGCAGTACTTGCTGCTATATTTATAGGACTTAAAGTAAATGGTATTGTTGGAATACTATTTTGTATGTTTTTATTAGTATCTTACAATATTTTGAAAAAAGTTAATGTATTATAGAATATAAAACCTCCTATGTGGACAAAATCCAAATAGGAGGTTTTATTATGATGAATAAATTTGTTTTAGATTCTATGTCGCGAGATTGTACTTTTAAATTAAGAGATATTATAAGTCAATATATTTTTCCCATAGTTAATTCATCGCGTCCTATTATTGTTTTATGCATTGGTACAGACAGATCTACTGGTGATAGTTTAGGACCCCTTGTTGGAAATAAATTAAAGTTTCTAATTAGAAACAAAATTCATATTTATGGTAGTCTTGAATGCCCAGTTCATGCAAAAAATTTATGCGAAACGATTGATGAAATTAATTATACATATACCAACCCCTACATTATTGCTATTGACGCTTGCCTTGGAAGTTTACAAAATGTAGGTAAAATAGTTGTTGAAGAAAAACCATTAAGCCCTGGCGCCGCTATGAACAAAGATTTACCTAAAGTTGGCAATCTAAGTATAACTGGGATTGTAAATATATCTGGTGCCTTTGAATTTATGGTTCTTCAAAACACAAGACTTTACACAGTAATGATGCTTGCTGACGCTATTTCAAAAGGTTTATATCATTCAGTGCTAAAAACTATTGGAGGAGCAAAATTAAATTCAATATATGATGATTCTAACATAAGAGATGCTTAAGGTTACTTATTTTCCTTATTAGCTTCCCTCTGTTTATCATAATATTAACTACTTCAGGAGAATATTTATATTCCAACTGGAGTTTTTTTATTATAGAAAAGACATCCACATATAAAAGCAGATGTCTTTCAATTAATATATTGAACTATATACTCTAGTGCTTAATATGTACTCTATTTCATCTACGGATCTACTTCCACTATCAATAATTAAAGTTTCCTCACTCTTTATATTACTTTGCATAATTAAACCCTTAAGCCCACCTTCTTTAAGGTTACATATTATTGCATCACAACGGATATTATTACCTATGTTATTTATCACGGTGTAACCTCTTTGCGATAATTCATCTTCTAAATATTCAAGATTATGTGAAACACATATTACCATAAAAAACCTCTTTTATTTTTATTATGCCACAAAAGAGATTTTTTATTACTAATATACTTTAAACAATTAAATAATTTCTACTGCTTCCTTGCGGTTACAGCTTGCTCTAAGGCTTCATTTTCCTCCTCAGATAATTCATACCTAGATATTCCTTTATCTACTGGTTTAGCATATGTAGTGCTCTCATCTCTGCCATAAATACTTGTTAATATAACACCATTACTATTTCCATCAAGCAAAGCTATAGAAAAACTTAAATCACTACCCATATCATCGAATGCCTTATATCTTACTATTGAAGTCTTTTGTATACAAGTTTTCAACTCTCCATCTATTCGTTCATACATTTGTTTTATATCTTGATTTTGGTCTTTGACCACGTCTACTTTATCTAAATACGATATAACCATATCTTCTAAATTTTTATTATTTACACCTCTCATTAATCTTCTATATTTACTTTCTAATTTACTTAAAGCTCTATAGGTTATTGCAATTATTATAATTAGTATAAGTACAAGAACGATAAGTGCTATTACTATGTATATTTCGGAATTTTTTATGAAATTAATTATAGTCTCCATTGTAAGCTACTTCCTCTCAAAATATGTTTCACGTGAAACATTATATATTAAAAACCTCTAAAATTCTTTCAAAGTCTTCCTCTGAATAATATTCGATTTCTATTTTACCTTTATTTTTATTTTTTGCGTTAATAACAACTTTTGTACCAAAATGATTTTCTAATTTATTCATTATATCTTTATAATATATATTCTCATCATTAATAACGACTTTTTCGGTCTTTTTATTCTCAAAATTTTTAACTAATTTTTCTGTTTCACGTACATTAAGACTATCATCTATAACCATTTGAGAAACCTGATATTGAAGCTCTTTATCGCTTATTCCAAGTATTGCCCTTCCATGCCCCTCTGAAATGACCCCATCCATTATATATTCTTGAACTCTATCATCTAAGTTTAATAATCTCATGGTATTTGTTATCGCCGTTCTTGATTTAGATACTTTTTTGCTGATTTCTTCTTGAGTAAGATTAAAATCTAATAATAATTTCTTATACGCAATAGCTTCTTCTATAGGATTTAGATCCTCTCTTTGAATATTTTCTATTAAAGATATTTCTAATACTTCTTTATCAGTTATGTTCATAATAATTGCGGGGATTTCCACGAGTCCAATGCTTTTAGCTGCTCTAAATCTTCGTTCGCCTGCTACAACTATATATATATTATCTTCTTTATTCAAAATAATTGGTTGAATAACACCATGCTCTTTAATTGATTGTGCTAATTCAAATATTTTTTCGGAATCAAAGTTTTTTCTTGGTTGATCCTTATTAGCCTTAATTAAATTCATTGGTATTTTAAAAATAGTAGCACTATCTTCAATAATTTCTTCTTCTGGTATTAAAGCCCCTAATCCTTTGCCTAAACCAAATTTTTTGTTCATTTTTTTCATCTCCCTTGTCTATCTAAAAACTCATTTGCTAAACCTTCGTAAGCAGCTGCTCCCTTGCATTTATCATCATAAAGCATGATTGGTAATCCAAAACTCGGAGCTTCAGCTAATCTTATATTTCTTGGGATTGTTGTCTTATAAACTTTTCCATCAAAATATTTTTTTACCTCTGCAACTACCTCATTACATAGTTTCGTTCTATTATCATACATACTTAAAATTATACCCTCAATTTCTAACTTTTTATTCAAAGATTTTTTAACTAGTTGAATAGTATTTACTAGCTGTCCAACACCCTCTAAAGCATAAAATTCACATTGAATAGGAGTAAGTACACTAGTCGCTGCCGTAAGGGCATTTATAGTTAAAATTCCGAGTGATGGTGGACAATCTATAAAAATGTAATCAAATTTCCCTTGAACTTCTTTAAGCTTTTCCTTTAATATATTTTCACGATTCTTTATATTTATAAGTTCTACTTCTGCACCTGCAAGTTCCATTGTTGAAGGCACTATGTATAAATTATTTACAAGCTCACATTCTATTATAGTATCATTAATAGAAATATCTGAAGTTAACAAATCATAAGTTGATAAACTTATCTTTTTCTTATCAAATCCTAGTCCACTTGTAGTATTTCCTTGAGGATCAATATCTATTGTTAAAATCTTTTTCCCTTGCATCGCTAAATAAGAACATAAATTTATATTTGTAGTAGTTTTACCTACTCCTCCCTTTTGGTTGAAAATACATATTGTTTTCATGACTACACCTATCCTTCATAATATTATCTATACGTGTATAAGTTTATATATGTAAACATATATAAACTTATTTATTGTACTATATAGTTCATTATATATTTATGTTAAATATATTAATAGTACTTTTTAAAATATTTAACAAAAAAATAAAAAAACAGGATGTTTCACGTGAAACATCCTGTTTTTTAAGTCACTTTTTAGGTATTCTAATTGTTACTTCTATGCTATCTTCTAATTCCTTAGATTTATATTCTGCATTTATACCATATTTATCAAAAACTTGTTTTATAGTGTTTATATAAACTCTAGGCGCAAAAATTCCTTTTATTTTTTTCTTTCCATCAGCTGCTACTTCAGTTCTACACAACTTAAGCAACTCTTTCTCGATAAGTTCTTCTGTATTTTTGACATTAAGTGATTTATTAACTACTATTTTCAGTACTTTTTTTTGAATATTTATATTAGGTAATCGAAGCAACGCTCTAGCATGTCTCTCTGTAAGCTTATTTTCTACTAAAATGCTAGTTATTTCCTTATCCAATTTAAGTAATCTTAATTTATTTGCGATTGTTGATTGTTTCTTCCCTATCATTTGTGCTAACCGTTCTTGTGTATAAGAATGGTCTTGAATAAGATTATAATATGCCATAGCCTCTTCCAAGAAATTCAGATCTTCTCTTTGTAAATTCTCTAATAGTGCAATTGCTGCAGATTCTTTATCTGTTATATCTATAATAATTACCGGAACTTGTTCAAGTCCTATTTTTTTTGCCGCTCTTAATCTTCTTTCCCCTGCAACTAATTCATATCTGTTTTCCCCACTTTTTCTAACTGTTAGTGGTTGAATTATTCCATAGGCTTTTATTGACTGAGATAGTTCCTCAATAGTTTCTTCATTAAAGTGCTTTCTAGGTTGATAAACATTTGGAGAAATTAATTCTATAGATACGTGATTTACATTATCTTGCATAATATACCATCCCTCAATTTTCCCTTTTTCATTTTTTACCTTATATTAACAATTCTCTGTTATTAGCTTATTTCCTTCTTTTTTTTTATTCTTTCGTACGACAAATTATACCATTAATCATCACTTTTAGTGCTATAATCGTAACTTTTTGTGATATTCGCCAGCAGAATATTACTAACCTAAAGGGTCCTTAGTAACCATACCTGCTTTTCTAGGATACTTTTTATGTGTTTGTGAAATCTTTTTTATTATTACTAAATTATGATTTAAATCACTACCCTCAATTTGCACCTTTTCTATATGCTCTATTTGTCCACCAAGCATCCTAATTGCGTTCTTTGATAACTTAATTTCCTCTTCAACCGCAGGACCTTTCATTGCTACAAAATACCCTCCAACCTTTACATATGGTATACAATATTCACTTAAAACAGTTAAATTTGCAACAGCTCTTGATACTGCCACATCAAATTTTTCTCTATATTGTTTTTCCTTTGCAAAGTCCTCAGCCCTACCATGAATAGCTTTAATATTTTTTAGATCAAGTCGATTAATTACTTCATTTAAAAAGATAATTCTCTTATTAAGTGAATCAAGTAACACTATATTAACTTCAGGTTTTATTATTTTCATAGGAATACCCGGAAATCCGCCTCCAGTACCTATATCTATTACATTTTTAGCATTTTTTAACTGATCAAACTTAAAAACCTTCATAGAATCAATAAAATGTTTTTTTACTATTGCTTCATCTTCTTTTATAGCTGTCAAATTTATTTTCTCGTTCCATTCCTTTATAAGATCTTTATATAACATAAATTGATCATATTTCTTTTGGTCAAATTTAAGTCCTTCATTATTACTAGCCTCATTTAATATATCAAAATACTCCACATTTCACCTCCCTGTAATTTTATAATTTATTTTCACTTTCAGAGTTTAAAATTCTTCTTTGTTGCTCAAGATATATCATTAGAACAGACATATCTGCAGGTGATACTCCTGATATTCTAGAAGCTTGACCTATACTTTCAGGTTTAACTTTACTTAATTTTTGCATAGCTTCTATCCTTAAGCCTTTTATCTTATCATAATTTATATCTTTTGATATACTTTTACTTTCAAACTTTCTAAATTGCTTAATTTGGTCTAATTGTTTCTGGATATAACCCTCATATTTTGAAACAATATTAACTTGCTCACATATATATTTATTTAATATAGGTCTATCTATATCTAATTTTTCAACCATGTAATAATCAAGTTCAGGCCTTTTTATAAGTTCATATAAGCTAATAGGTTTTTTTAGTGGTGTAGAATTACAAGAAATTAAAAATTCCTCGATCTCCTTTTTATTTGTAATTTGTAAATTTTTAATTCTTTCGATTTCCTCTTCGATTTGCATCTTCTTTTTTGTAAAAACCTCATATCTATGAACGCTCACAAGTCCTACACTATATCCTATTTCAGTTAACCTTAGGTCAGCATTGTCTTGTCTTAATAACAATCTATACTCAGCTCTTGAGGTCATCATTCTATATGGTTCATTAGTTCCTTTAGTTACTAAATCATCAATTAAAACTCCTATATAACCATCAGATCTTTTTAATATTAACGGCTCTTTATTTTGAGTAAGAAGCGCTGCGTTGATACCCGCAATAATGCCTTGCGATGCGGCTTCCTCATATCCCGAGCTACCATTTATTTGACCCGCTGAAAATAATCCACTAATATCTTTAAATTCTAGTGAAAGTTTTAAATCTAATGAGTCTATGCAGTCATATTCTATTGCATAAGCAGTTCTCATAATTTCTACATTTTCAAGTCCTGGTACTGTTTTTAACATTGCAACCTGTATTTCCTCGGGAAGTGAGCTAGACATACCTTGAACATACATCTCCTGCGTATTCTCACCTTCAGGCTCAATAAATATTTGGTGTCTTTTCTTATCTGTAAATCTCATTACTTTATCTTCAATAGATGGACAATATCTAGGCCCTGTACTCTTAATTGAACCATTATATAATGGTGATCTCATTATATTTTTTCTAATTATATTATGCGTGTCTTCATTTGTATAAGTTAAGTAACATGATAGCTGATTACGACTTATATCATCACTAATAAACGAAAATGGAACTACCTCAGTATCGCCTAATTGCTCCTCCATCTTAGAAAAATCAACAGAGCGTCTGTTTACTCTAGATGGCGTTCCTGTTTTAAAACGCCTTAGTTTTATTCCTAGTTCACATAATGATTTAGAAAGTTCATTCGCAGGTTGTAATCCACTAGGTCCCTCACTATAACTAAGATCTCCAATTATAACCTTTGACTTCAGATATACTCCAGAAGCTATAACAATAGTCTTAGTCGTGAAGTATGCCTCATTTTTAGTAAGGATACCTTTAACTTTTCCATCTTCTACATCTATTGATACTACCTCTAATTGTCTCAATTGCAAATTTTCCTGCTTCTCTAATACATGTTTCATTCTCATGCCATATGCTTTTTTATCTGCTTGAGCTCTTAATGAAAACACTGCTGGTCCTTTAGATGTGTTTAGCATTCTTGATTGTATATATGTATTATCAATGTTTACTCCCATCTCACCACCAAGTGCATCTATTTCTCTTACTAAATGTCCTTTAGCAGTACCCCCAATATTAGGATTACACGGCATCAAAGCTACGCTCTCTAAATTTATAGCACAAATTAAAGTTTTGCATCCCATTCTTGCAGCTGCAAGTCCTGCCTCACATCCTGCATGACCAGCTCCAATAACTATAACATCAAAATTTCCTGCATTATATTTCATATTTATCCCTACTTTCCTAAACAAAATTCTGCAAATATCTTATGTATTATATCCTCATCTAGTGCCTCTCCAGTAATTTCGCCTAAATTCATCCATGCATTTCGTATATCAATTGAAGCTAAATCTATGGCTGAAGTATGTTTTAAAGCATTTAATGATGCTTCCAAATTTTCCTTCGCCCGAATTAAAGACTGCTTATGTCTGTTATTTGTAACGAATACACCTTCTGTTTTAATTTCGCCATTAAAAAATAGGTCCTTTATATGCTTTTTAACGGAATCTAATCCATCACCTGTTTTTATTGAAATATTAGTAATATATTCAGATTTTAAATTTTGTAATTCGCTTATCTCTATTTTACCACCTAAATCACTTTTATTTAATAGTACAATGTATTTTTTTTCTTTAATATATTCAATTATTTCTATATCCTCACGACTAAGCTTCATACTTGAATCCAATATTAATATAACTAAGTCCGCCTCATCTATTTTTTCTTTGGATGTTTCTACTCCTATTTTTTCAACTATATCATCAGTTTCACGAATTCCAGCAGTATCTACTATTTTAATCGGTATGCCCTCGATACTTATATACTCCTCTATGGCATCCCTTGTTGTACCTGGTACATCTGTAACAATAGCTCTTTTTTCTTTTATAAGTGCATTGAGTAGTGATGATTTCCCTACATTAGGTTTTCCAACTATAACGGTACTTAGACCTTCCCTTAAAATTTTCCCCTCATTCGCAGTGCTGAGTAGAATATCTATCTCACTTATTATCAATTTAACTTCTTCGCGAACTTCCTTTGCAGTTACATCTTCAATATCTTCTTCTGGGTAATCAACTGTAACCTCAATATGCGCAATTACACTAAGTAATTTATTTCGTACGTTTTTTATTTCCCTGGAAATTGAACCTTCTGATTGCATAAGTGCTGACTTCATGCTAAGTTCTGTCTTTGCACGTATTATGTCCATAACTGCTTCAGCTTGACTTAAGTCAATTCTACCATTTAAAAATGCTCTTTTAGTAAATTCTCCAGGTTCTGCTAACCTCGCACCCCCGCGAATAACCTCTTGCAAGATTCTATTAGTACCAACTACTCCACCATGACAATTTATTTCAATAGTATCCTCTGCCGTGAAACTTTTAGGACCTTTCATATATGAAATAATAACCTCATCAAGTCTAACTCCATTTTTATCAATCACATGACCATATCTCATAGTATAAGATTTAAAATCATTAAGTTTTCTATTATTTTTACCTATAAATATACTATCCACTATATTTATAGCCTTATCACCAGATACTCTAATTATGGATATACCACCTTCTCCTATGCTTGTTGATATTGCCGCTATAGTATCAAATTCTTTCATTAAATGTACCCTCCTAATTCATAAATATTTATTATAATCTTTAGTTTTACAAATTTAAAAAGAAAGCCCTTAGGCTTTCTTTAAATCAACTACAACTCTTCTATAAGGTTCTTCACCTTCACTAAATGTATAAATATATGTATCATTTTGAAGCGAGGAGTGTATTATTCTTCTTTCATAAGGGTTCATAGGTTCAAGTTTTAATACTCTACCACTTACCCTAACCTTATAAGCAATTTTTGATGCAAGTCTTTTTAAAGTTTCTTCTCGTTTTGCTCTATAATTTTCAGTATCTAGTAGCACTCTTTTATACTCTTCATCATGATTTTTATTTACAACTAAACTTACAAGGTATTGAAGAGCATCTAATGTTTCGCCCCTATACCCTATTAATAGTCCCATATTAGGTCCAATTAAATCAATATGAATTTCATTATTTTCATCTTTAAGTTTAACATCTGCTTTCATATTCATAGACTGTAGTACTTCCATTAAAAATGTTTCAGCTTCATTTAAACTATCCCTTTTAACTGTAACTCTAATTTTAGCAGGTTTTACACCTATGATATTTAAAAATCCTTTACTTCCCTCATCTAACGTTTCAACTTTTACTTTATCTCTTGTTACCTTTAATTCTTCTAGTGCATTACTTATAGCATCATCAACGTTTTTTCCCATCATTTCAATAATCTTCATATCGTACTACACCCGCCTTTCTTAATGTAAAAATTAGGCACTTGTGTTAATCTTATTTTTTATTAACTACTACTTCATCTGATTTTTTACTAAATTCTATTTTATTTATAACTATAGTTTGAACTATTTGTATTAAGTTATTTGTAACCCAATATAATACCAATGCGCTTTTAAACTTAAGACTCATAAATCCCATGAAAACAGCCATCGCAGTATTCATTGTTGAAGTTTGTTTTGATTGTGAACCATCTGTTGATGGCGGTTGCATAAGTTTTGATGAAAAATAAGTTGTAACAGTAGATAATATCGGTAATATATATAATGGATCAGCTTTTGTTAAATCAGGAATCCATATGTGTATGAAACCAGCACCCTGCATATTTATGTTTTGAAATACATAATACAAAGAAAATAAAATAGGCATCTGAACAATCATTGGCAAACAACCACCCATTGGATTTACTCCATTTTCCTTATAAAGTTTCATTACTTCCTGCTGTGCTTTTTGTGGATCACTTTTATATTTTGCTTGGACCTTTTTCATTTCTGGTTGAATTGCACCCATTTTAGCCGTTGATCTAAGTTGTTTAACACTTAATGGCAACAATATTATCCTTACGATAATTGTGAAAACAATTATTGCGAGTCCATACGATAAATCATTATTTGGTATAATTGTATGTATTCCACCATTTACCATATAAAAAAACTTTGTAAGTGGATCACTTAAAAACTTTATATTCAAATTTAAAAACCTCCTGAGCGCTTATTTAACTGGATCAAAGCCGCCCTTATTATAAGGATGACATCTGAGTATTCTCTTTATTCCCATTATCAAGCCTTTTATTGCTCCATACTTTTCAATAGCTTCTAACATATACTGAGAACATGTAGGATAAAATATACAACAAGGTCTCTTAAGAGGTGATATATATTTTCTATAACATTTAATACCCAGTATAAGTATTTTTTTCATTATTAATTAAACCAGCTTTCTTAAGTAGTTTAGTCAAAGCACTCTCTATTTCTTTATAGTTTTTAGAATTAGAAGGGTTCCTTGCAATAAATACTAAATCATATCCTGTCTTTAATCCTTCATTATTAAGCCTATAGCTCTCACTTATTAATCTTTTAACTCTACCGCGAATTACACTGTTTCCTACCTTTTTACTAACGGATATTCCACATCTATTAAGTTCTTTACCATTTTTATAAATATATAATACCAATAATAAGTTAGAAAAAGATTTTCCTCTTCTATATACTGTTCTAAATTCAGTATTCTTTCTAATTCTGTACTTCTTAACATTAATCTTCATATTAGCCGCCCTCTTTTCCGCAAATTGCAGAAAAAGGCCACATTAGCGGCCCTTATGCTGTCAATCTTTTTCTACCTTTTTGTCTTCTTTTTTGAAGAATATTTCTGCCAGAAGCGGTTTTCATTCTCTTTCTGAATC